>CDYE01004640.1_pt1 | contig 105647 bp, 88 predicted proteins | sample 557661 | NCBI WGS metagenome assembly CDYE01 (sample SAMEA3182080, study PRJEB8094) | gut metagenome | biome: human; feature: gut; material: Stool; isolation source: human stools | place: Canada | collected 2012-11-08
GGTGTAAAGGTGGTAACATCAAAGCCGAGCATTACTAATTGCCCGTTCACTTTCTTTCAAATATGTACCGGTTGGGTATATACGTTTAGCGGATTACTGATACAGAAACTGGAAACAGAGAACAGAAACATACTAGTAATGAACTTGAGATTTTACTTTTCATCATGTCATAACCTTATTCAGGTGGTTATAGCACGAGGGTTCCACCTCTTCCCATTCCGAACAGAGAAGTTAAGCCTCGTCACGCCGATGGTACTGCGTAACAGTGGGAGAGTAGGTAGCCGCCGTTTTTAGAGAAGCCCCTTGATTCAGCAACGAATCAAGGGGCTTTCTGTTTTGGGTACTTTGCAAAATTTCTGTTTTTTGATTTATCAATGGTACTTTGGTATTTATACCGCCCTTTTTAGCAGATACAAACCTCATAATAGTTTGTTCAATAGAGATGCTTTTTTTAACAAATTAAAATGATGTTCCCTAGAACAAAACACTTTAGAACTTGTTCTTATAGTAGAGACAAATTTTTATGCTTAAATGATGTGAACAATGATACTCGTGTACATTTTATTGCTACATTTGTCGCCGAATCTGTAACGAACGATTTAAACAACTAAAAATACAATGAAACTTTCGCCGAAATTCATATTAGCTTTTGTTCTGCTGATGCTATCTTTTAGCATGGGTGGAAATGCTATGAATTTTTCGGCTTATGCTTCAAACTGTGAAGCTTCTTGTCAACTGTCAGAATCGTCTTCTGATGTTAATCGTAATTCTTCTGTAGATAATCAGTCGGTTAGTTATGATAACTCGCAGTCATTAACTATTTCTGATGTAGAATTAGGATTTAAATTAGTAACTGAATCAAACTCTAATAATTATCGCCTGCGTAGAATCATTGAAATCAATGACTCCTTGAAAGACGTTATGCATAAGTTTCTCGTGTTAAGAGAGAATTCTTTAGTATTAGATCAAAGTAAATCTTTTTATTCGGATAAGGATCCACATTACTCCATTACGTGTAGCGATTACTATGTGTTCGCTCTAAGACATATCCTTATTTAGTTTATTTCCCCCTATTATCCGTTTTTTTTTCGTACTCTGTATGAACTGTGTGACTTTTTCCTTTTAAAAGTTGCAGGGTCTGTAGCGCAGTGTGCCTAATCGAAATTTTTACTTCCTAAATAACTAAAATTAATTTCTTAACAAAAAAACTTATTATGGAAACTACTAAAAAAACTCAAGTTGTAGGTATAAAAAATGCCGGTATCGTAATCATCTGCTGTTTAGTAATAGCTGTATGTATCTTCCAATTCCTATTAGGTAACCCGTCCAACTTTATGAACAATGACCCGAACAATCACCCGTTGAACATGTTGGGTACTATTTACAAAGGTGGTATCATCGTGCCTATTATCCAGACATTGTTGTTAACCGTACTTGCTTTGAGCATCGAACGTTATTTCGCTCTTCGTTCTGCTTTCGGTAAAGGTTCATTGTCTAAATTTGTAGCTAACATCAAAGACGCTTTAGCTGCCGGCGACATGAAGAAAGCACAGGAAATCTGTGACAAACAACGTGGATCTGTTGCTAACGTAGTAACTTCTACTTTGCGTAAGTATGAAGAAATGGAAAAGAACACATCTCTTCCTAAAGAACAGAAGCTGTTGGCTATCCAGAAAGAACTTGAAGAGGCTACTGCTTTGGAAATGCCGATGATGCAACAAAATCTTCCGATTATCGCTACCATCACCACTTTGGGTACATTGATGGGATTGCTCGGTACTGTAATCGGTATGATCCGTTCATTTGCTGCTTTGTCTGCTGGTGGTGGTGCTGACTCTATGGCTTTGTCACAAGGTATCTCTGAAGCTTTGATTAACACTGCTTTCGGTATCTTGACTGGTGCATTGGCTGTTATCTCTTACAACTATTACACTAACAAAATTGATAAATTGACTTACGGACTCGACGAAGTCGGATTCTCTATCGTGCAAACTTTTGCAGCTACTCACTAATTCTGCGAACCCTTATAAAATCTATTATTAATCATGGGTAGAGCGCAAATTAAAAAGAAAAGTACGTTCATAGATATGACCGCTATGAGTGACGTTACTGTATTGCTTCTGACTTTCTTTATGTTGACATCAACATTTGTGAAGAAGGAACCAGTGCAAGTTACCACTCCGGCTTCTGTATCGGAAATCAAGATTCCGGAGACTAATGTACTCCAGATTCTGGTTGATCCGGAAGGAAAAATATTTATGAGCCTCGACAAGCAGCAGGATATGCAGGCTGTCTTGGAGAGCATGGGTGAAGAGTATGGCATTAAGTTTACTCCGGAACAAGAGAAGAGATTTATGTTGTCTTCTACTTTTGGAGTGCCTATCAGAAGTATGCAGAAATATCTTGATCTTCCCGAAGATCAACGGGATAAGATCCTTAAGAATGAAGGTATTCCATGCGATAGTGTTGATAATCAGTTTAAATCGTGGGTACGTAATGCACGTACTGCTAACGCTGATCTACGTATTGCCATCAAGGCAGACGCTACGACTCCATACTCAGTGATAAAGAACGTTATGAACTCACTTCAGGATTTGCGGGAAAATCGGTACAATCTGATTACTTCTCTCAAAGCAGAATCTGAAAATTAAAAAGGAGGAAATACAATGAGTGCTGAAGTACAAGAGAGCAGCGGAAAAAGAGGAAAGAGCAAGCAAAAAAAGATAACTGTCCGAGTGGACTTTACACCGATGGTGGACATGAATATGTTGCTGATTACTTTCTTTATGCTTTGTACCACACTGAGCAAACCTCAGACGATGGAAATAAGCATGCCGAGTAATGACAAAGATATTACTGAAAATCAGAAGAGTATGGTGAAGGCTTCACAGGCAATTACACTATTGCTGGGGCCTGATAATAAACTCTATTATTATGAGGGAGAACCTAATTATAAGGACTATACCTCGTTGAAAGAAACTAGCTACGGTGCAAATGGACTGCGTGCCGTACTTCTTCAGAAAAATGCTGTTGCTGTCAATAAAGTAAGAGAATTGAAACAACAGAAATTGGATCTTAAGATAACGGATGACGAATTTAAGAAGCAGGTTTCCGAGATAAAGAGCGGAAAGGATACCCCGACCGTAATTATTAAAGCTACGGATGACGCTTCTTATATGAATCTGATTGACGCGCTGGACGAAATGCAGATATGTAATATTGGTAAATATGTGATAACAGACATTGCGGAAGCTGATGAATTCTTAATCAAGAATTTTGATGCGAAAGGTGGATTGTCACAGAACTTAGCCGATAATTGATGTAACACCCAAAAAAGAAAAGTAAAATGGCAAAATTAGATTTAGCTTCTTCGGAATGGTGTCAACTGATTTTTGAAGGCAAGAACCAGGCATACGGAGCATATAGAATGCGTGCCAATTCAACAAAACGACACAATGTCGCCATGTTGATTGTGGTAATCATAGCGGCAGTCGGATTTAGCATCCCTACACTGCTTAAGTTGGCAACTCCGGAGCAGAAAGAAGTGATGACAGAGGTGACTACCTTGTCGAAATTGGCAGAACCGGAAATCAAACAGGAAGAGATGAAACGGGTTGAACCGGTGGCGCCTCCTCCCCCTGCTTTGAAGAGTTCTATCAAGTTTACTGCTCCTGTCATCAAGAAAGATGAAGAGGTGCATGAAGATAATGAGATCAAGAGCCAGGAGGATTTGAATGCTACTAAAGTATCCATCTCTATTGCCGACGTAAAAGGTAACGACGAGGCGAATGGTAAAGATATTGCTGACCTTAAGCAGGTGGTGACACAGGCTGCACCGGAACCGGAAAAGGTTTTCGATATGGTAGAACAGATGCCGACTTTCCCCGGCGGTCAACAGGAATTGATGGCTTACTTGGGTAAGAATATCAAATATCCGACTATTGCACAGGAGAATGGAACACAAGGTCGCGTTATTATACAGTTCGTTGTGGAACGTGATGGTTCTATCACTGATGTGCGTGTGGCTCGTGGTGTAGACCCTTATCTGGATAAGGAAGCTGTGCGTGTGGTAAAAAGCATGCCGAAATGGCTTCCTGGTAAACAGAATGGAAAAGCGGTACGTGTGAAATTCACCGTTCCGGTAATGTTTAGATTACAATAAAAGATGATGAAGAGACAATTTAGGCTGATAGGACTCGTTGCGTTGGTGGTGTTGAGTGCTTGTAACTCAAAATCGAAAGGGCCGACGGATACTTATTCTTCCGGTGTGGTATCTATTGCAGCGGATGAGAGTTTCGAACCTATCATACAAGAAGAGATAGAGGTGTTTGAAAACCTTTACCCTTTGGCCGGGATTGTTCCTCGCTACACAACTGAAGTGGAAGCGATTAATTTACTTCTGAAAGACAGTGTCCGGTTGGCTATTACAACCCGGACACTGACTAAGGAAGAAATGAATTCATTCCACAGCCGTAAATTTTTCCCTCGCGAGATAAAATTGGCTACGGATGGTCTGGCATTGATCGTGAATCGTGCTAATCCGGATTCTTTGTTGAGTGTACGTGATTTCCGTCGCATCCTCACCGGTGAGGTGAAAAACTGGAAAGAGGTAAATCCGGATTCCCGCTTGAAAGGGATTCAGGTGGTGTTCGATAATAAGAATTCCAGTACCGTACGTTTTGCAATGGACTCAATCTGTGGTGGAAAACCGTTGGCTGAAGGTAACGTCAGTGCCTTGAAAACCAACCAGCAGGTGATAGACTATGTAGTGAAGAATCCTGATGCCATGGGAGTTATTGGAGTAAACTGGCTGGGGAACCGCAGTGATACGACCAATCTTTCTTTTCGTGAAGAGATCAGAGTGATGGCAGTCAGTGCTGAAGATGTGGCAACTCCTGCGAACAGCTATAAGCCTTATCAGGCCTATCTGTTCTATGGTAATTATCCGCTGGCACGATCCATCTATGCATTACTGAACGATCCTCGCAGTGGGCTGCCCTGGGGATTTGCTTCTTTTATGACATCCGACAAGGGGCAGCGGATTATATTAAAATCCGGACTTGTTCCGGCTACACAGCCGGTGCGTATTGTCCACGTGAAAGACGAATAATAACTAAAATTAGAGACTATCATGAAACGAGTACAAATGTTTTTAGCTGGAGCGTTTATAGCAGTAGGGTCGCTCTGTGCGCAATCAACCGATGCCGAATGGCAGGCGGAAGTTGCCAAATTGAAAGAAACTATTCAGACGAATCCGGCACAGGCTGCTGAAGAAGCCGAGCATCTGATTAAAGGAAAGAATAAAAAGAATGTGGAACTTTTGGTAGCTATCGGAAATGCGTATCTGGATGCTGACAAACTTCCCGAAGCGCAAGAATATGCAACTCTTGCCAGAAAAGCGAATGGTAAATCAGCTCTTGCTTCTGTATTGGAAGGAAATATTGCCATGAAGCAGAAAAATGCGGGTCTCGCTTCTCAGAAATATGAAGAAGCGATTTATTTCGATCCGAAATGTACGGAAGCTTATCTGAAATACGCAGATGTTTATAAATCAGCCAATGCAAGTCTTGCTATTGAAAAGCTGAACCAATTGAAAGCCCTGGAACCGTCCAACACAGCCGTAGACAAAAAACTAGCCGAGATTTATTATTTAAAAAATGATTTTAGTAAAGCGGCAGAAGCTTATGCGAATTTTGCAATGGGGCCTACTGCTACGGAAGAAGATTTGGTGAAGTATGCGTTTGCTTTATTTTTGAACCATGATTTTGAGAAATCGCTCGAAGTGGCTAATATGGGATTGCAAAAGAATGCCCATCATGCTGCGTTCAACCGTTTGGCAATGTATAACTATACTGACCTGAAGCGTTTTGATGAAGCGATAAAGGCAGCGGACATCTTCTTCAATGAATGTGAAAAAGCCGATTATTCTTATTTGGATTATATGTATTATGGACACTTGCTGGAAAGTCTGAAAAAATATGATGATGCAGTAATACAATATGAGAAAGCGGTAAAGATGGATCCGACTAAGACGGATTTATATAAAAATATCTCTTCTGCTTACGAACAGAAGAATGATTATAAAAAAGCAATCAGTGCTTACCAGAAATATTATGCATCCCTTGATAAAGAAAAACAGACTCCGGACTTACAGTTTCAGGTTGGTAGACTTTATTACGGTGCTGGTACGCAACCTGATTCATTGACAATCACTGTTGAAGAACGCAAGCAGGCGTTGATGTCCGCCGATTCTGTTTTCCATGCAATTGCGGAAGCGGCACCGGACAGCTACTTGGGTAACTTCTGGAGAGCTCGTGCCAATTCAGCACTGGACCCTGAAACCACTCAAGGACTTGCGAAACCTTTCTATGAGGAAGTGGCTGCTTTATTGGAAAGCAAAAATGATCCTCATTACAATTCAGCTTTGGTTGAATGTTACAGTTATCTTGGATATTACTATTTGTTAGCGATCGAGAATCCGGCATTGAAGGCCGAAGCAAAGGCTAATAAAGATAAATCCATAGAATACTGGAATAAAATTCTGGCTATAGACCCCGCTAATGCTACTGCTAAAAGGGCATTGGACGGCATCAAATAGTGAATAATTTTAGTTGTTTGTCGTGACAGGAGGAGTGGAGAGTGATCTTAGCTCCTCCTTTTTTTGCACTTTTTTCTCCTTTTCTATTGGAATATTCAAAAGATTGCCTACATTTGTGGTGTACTATTACACTAATACACTAAGAAACATTGTTCATTAAACAGAAATGCTATGATTACAGTAGAAAATCTTTCATTTACTTATCGTAAATCGAAGCGTGCGGTATTACATGATTTTTCGCTTTCGTTCGAGTCCGGCAGGGTATATGGACTGTTGGGAAAGAATGGCGCGGGAAAGTCTACTCTTCTCTATCTGATGTCCGGGTTATTGACTCCTAAAAACGGCAAAGTGGTGTTTCACGATACAGATGTGCGCCGTCGGTTACCGGTTACTTTGCAGGATATGTTTTTAGTTCCCGAAGAGTTTGAATTACCTTCAGTCTCTCTGGTTAGCTATGTGGAGTTGAACAGTCCTTTTTATCCCCGTTTCAGCAAGGAGGAGATGATTAAATATCTCCATTATTTTGAAATGGATATAGATATTGATCTCGGATCACTTTCTATGGGACAGAAAAAGAAAGTATTCATGAGCTTTGCGCTTGCTACAAACACTTCTCTTTTGTTGATGGACGAGCCGACAAACGGGCTGGATATTCCCGGTAAAAGTCAGTTCCGTAAGTTTATCGCATCGGGCATGTCGGATGATAAGACGATTGTAATTTCTACGCATCAGGTTCGTGACATTGATAAGGTGCTCGATCATGTATTGATTATGGATGACAGCCGTGTGTTGCTGGATGAATCTACAAGTAATATTTGCGACAAACTTTTCTTTGTGGAGAGTGACAATCGGGAACTGGCGAAAAATGCTCTTTTCGCAATCCCTACTATTCAGGGGAATTACCTGATACTTCCTAACGAAGAACAGGAAGAATCGGAATTAAATCTGGAACTTCTTTTTAATGCTACGTTGGCTGCTCCTGAAGAGATAGCCCGATTGTTTCACACTCAAAAATAAAAGACGATGATAAAAGATACTTTTTTCAGTTTGCCTCGTTTTATGAATCTTTGCCGTAAGGAGATGGTAGAGAATTGGAGATCGAATGTGCTTCGTATGGTGTTGATGTATGGAGTGATGGCAGTAGTAATGGTTTGGAACGGATATTTTGAGTATAGATATTGGCATTCAGGTCAGATCGAAGATCCTGCATGGACATTCTTGTTAGTCGTTTTTATCTGGTCTTTGTGGGGATTTGGTTGTTTGAGCGCTTCGTTTACAATGGAAAAGATGAAAACGAAAACGAGCCGTACTTCCATGTTAATGGTTCCGGCAACTCCTTTCGAGAAGTTTTTCTCCCGGTGGTTTGTTTTTACGGTTGTGTTCCTGGTCATTTTCCTGATTTCTTATAAACTGGCGGATTATACACGTTTTATTATCTATTCTTTGGCTTATCCGGAGGAGAAGGACTTTATCATTCCTGTCGACTTGTCGCATCTGGTTGGAGAAAGAAAGACTTATTATACATTATGTCGGACCGGGTTACAATTTGGAGCCCTGTTATCAGCCTATTTCTTTGTGCAATCCTTATTCGTATTAGGTAGTTCTATTTGGCCTAAAAATTCGTTCCTGAAAACATTTGCATCGGGAACGGTTATTGCTATCGTATATTTCTTACTTGCTGTTTTTATGAGCAAAATGTTCTTGGAGAATGGCAACTATTATTCGGAAAATGTGTTCACTGGAATGTCGGAAGATACGGCTATGAGTATTATGATTGTTGTTGGCATATTCTTTACATTGATGAACTGGACATTGGCCTATTTCCGCTTTAAGGAATCTGAAATTGTTAATAGAATGTAATACCTTAGCCTATGAATTTTAAAGAAAGTAAAGCTATTTATTTACAAATTGCAGATAGGATCTGTGATGAGATATTGCTGGGGCAGTATCCGGAAGAGGAGCGGATTCCTTCTGTCAGGGAGTATGCTGCCATTGTGGAGGTGAATGCGAATACGGTGATGCGTTCCTTTGATTATCTTCAGGTACAGAATATTATCTATAATAAACGGGGCATTGGATATTTTGTGGCTTCGGGAGCAAAAGAGCTGATTCATTCTCTTCGTAAAAATACTTTTCTGAAGGAAGAACTGGACTATTTCTTTCGTCAGCTGTATACGCTTGATATACCGATAAAAGAAATAGAGACAATGTATCATGAGTTTATAAAAAAGCAGAAATAAAAAAAGACGGAATATTATGAAACGTACTACGTATATATTTATGGGCCTTCTCGTTTCCGGGTTGCTTATAATTGTGGCAACTGTTATTTTCATATCTATGTCGGGGAAACCCTATCGGGAAGATGGAATCTTTGTAGGTGATGAGCAGACCCAAATGGAGTTGAATGGCATACATGTGATTAATGTTTTCACAAGTCAGGACGGAGTTCCTGAGACGAAACGCGTGTTTGTAAGTGGTGAAATGGACATATCTTCTTCTGATGCGTCATCGGGAAAAGAAGAAATTTCGTATCCGAAAGGGAAGTTTTTGAAGGTTACTCAAAAAAATGATACCTTATTGATGGAGTTAGATTTGAATGTGAATAACATTCCTGAAAAGCTTCAGCACAAAGATCACATTTTTATGTATGGGCTTCATGTGAATCTGGTGGTGGATTCGCTGACTACTATAATTGCTAACACGGAAAGTGTGAAATTGAATTTGAAGGATGTGCAAACGGATTCATTATTTGTCCGTGGCAACCGTTATGACATGTCTCTTGATTCTTGCCGGCTTCGTTCGTTGGATATTCAGGGAAATGGATTGTCGTTTCATGCAAAAAATAGTAAGATTGAGAATTTCTATCTGAACTTGGACGGTGTATGGAACTGGACCTTTGAGAATACGGAACTGGGAACGGAATATCTAAGTGGTAGCAATCATCATTCTAACGATTTGCAAAAAGGAGAATGTAAGCGGGTAGTGTGGACACCTCTGAAGAAAGATGCACGGTTACAGGTGAATGTAAGGGAAAAGGCGGAGATTACGATAACGCCCGAATAAGTGGCAATAGGTATGAAGATATAAAATATAATACGAATTACTAGACAGTAGCTAAACTAAAAAGGAGCAATAACGGCTTTTAAAGTGCCTTCTAAAAGTGAGATAATTTTTTTTTTGGGGCATCTTTATTCCATTGTTGCTCCTTTTAATATTGAGAGTTATATCGTCAAATTACAATGCTTTTGTCAGAGTGAAACAATCGATATCCGGTGCCCAGTTGTAACTATTACCCATGCGAATGGTGTTATATCCTGCTTTTAGTTCAACGGGAACTGTGATTTCGTTATGGTTATTATCCTCTCCCAAAGAATCTATTTTGGTAATAATGCCGTTGACATCCAGTTCTATTTGGCGTCCTTTACCGTATGAGTAATGGATAGTCATGTTGTAGCGTCCGCCATCTTCGCTATACACTTCCTTCCATTCGGCATAATTTTCCGGTTGTCCACCCAGGAAACCTACTTTCATTTTGCCGGAAGCTTCTTTGTCATTGGCATAAAGAATACCTTTAGGATTTTTACCTAGGTCATTGAAAAGAGGCAAGTAAGCCCATTCTGCTTCGTACAGAGTCGGTTCCAGACGGGTTTCGCCTTCCATACGGAGGAACATGGCACTGTGTGCCGGAAGCGTTTGTTCGAATGTGCCGGAGAAGCTGCCTAAATCGTTATGTTTTACGAGATCACGTACTTTTACGTTTCCTCCAAATTCCAATGAAGAGAACGGGACGGAGAAACTGCATACGGTATCGGAAGGATTGTAGAGAGCCACGGCACGTACGTTTCCACGTTTCTGCTCAATATCTTTCACGAGTACATAACCTTCATTTTCATGTTGTGCTACATAGGCTTGCAAACCCAGCGGGTCTTGGTTGAGGGCAATCAATTCTTTGTTTTTCAGCAGTTCGAGAGAAGACTCCGGTATGTTTTCCAGGTTACATCCGATAAGCAAAGGAGAGCTCATGATACACCATAAACCGAAATGAGCTTCTTCTTCTGTCGGGGTAAGACCTTGACCGCCTACTTTGCTGTCGTTACGGAATCCGATAACCATCATGTCCATGTCATTGTAATGTCCGTTGCCGGCATAGGCAGACAGGTAAAGATTCTTGCCGACTACATATCTTAATGAGCCCCAATGTGCGTTAATATCACCGCTGATACGCCAGGAGGTTGCTGCGTCTTTCGCCCAAGTACCCGGGAAGGCCCATCGGCAGATATTGATGGAAGCATCTTTGTTCACTTTGTCTATACTGTTCCGGATTGAAGTGTAGCGTTCCTTTTCATTAAGTCCCAGCGCATCTCCTCCGCAATAGTCAATTTTGATAAAGTCGAAACCCCAGTCGCCAAAGTATAATTGGGCGTCTTGTGGTTCATGCCCGTAGATACCTGCTCCTATACCTGCAGTGTCATTGTCCCACATGGAACCGCACGTACTATTACCCGCATCGGTATAAAGGCCGGCTTTCATTCCTAGGCTGTGAATATGATCCGCCACCGGTTTCATGCCGTTCGGAAACCGTTTTTCATTTGCAAGCATTATTCCGTTGTCGTCACGTTTTCCGAAATAGCCATCATCAATATTGACATAATGATATCCGACATCTTTCAGGCCTTTTTCCACCATCAGGTCAGCCTGGTGTTTGATAATGTCTTCACTGATGTCTACACGAAACGCATTCCATGAACTCCATCCCATGATAGGAGGATTGACTGCCTTTTCATTTTCCGAAAGAGTGGTTTGAGTCTTTGTACAACTGATGCACATAAAAGAAGCTACTGCTACTGTAAAGAGATAAATCCTGTTTCTCATGATATAATGGGTTGGTGTTTTTTTTGCATAGCCGTCCCGATTTCGTCCCGGCGACTAAATAAAATTAAAGGGTAACTTACTGTAATCCAGAAAGTTACCCTTTATCTTGTCGGAATGAGGCGACTCGAACGCCCGACCCCTACGTCCCGAACGTAGTGCGCTACCAACTGCGCTACATTCCGATTGCTTAAGAAGTGGTGCCACCAGGAATCGAACATTTAAAGTTCTTTGTTTTTAAAGTCCTGATAGACAGCACTAAATCTTATATCGTTAAAATCAAAACCATTGAATTAGCCATATTTCTAATTTCAACTATTTCAATCTTTATCGCTGTCATTTTTTTGACGGTGCAAAGATATGGAAAAGGTTCGATTCCTCCAAATAGTATTGGCATAAAATTACAGAAAACTTTATAATGTATTCATTTATGCTGGAATGAATGGCATATATATGAAGAGAACGTCTTTAGGAAAATTTCCGAAGACGTTCTCTTCTATACTGCCGGCTTTTAAAAAGCTTCCAGCCTGTTTTCATCCAGCAGTTTTATAATATCCTTCTCTTTATAAAGTATCCTGCCTCCCAGCCGGTAATAGGGGATAAGCCCGGTTGTCCTGTGTTCAACCAGTGTCCGGCGTGTTATCTTCAGTGATTCGGACAGTTCAGCTTCGGTGATGTACCTGTCACCGTTCAGGATAGGTCTGTATCTGTCCGGTTCGCTTCTTAAGAGTTCAGTGATGTGTCCAATGTCCTGAAAGAACCGGATAATTTCCGGACTTTCCCTTGTCAGTAAGTCATGTGCCATATTTCTTTGTTTAATTGTTTCCTTTTTGTAACACTCCTTCCATGTATGTGACGATGTCTTTTTTCCGGTAATAGATTTTCCTGTCTATCCTGCTGTACGGGATTTTTCCCGTGCTGCGCAAAGTAAGCAACTTCCTTGGAGAGATATCCATCATAATGCATGCTTCCTGATTATCCATCCATTCCGTCAGTCTTTCCTCCTGCCGTATTCCTCTTCCTGTCCGGATATCCCGGATGATTGAGCTTAACGCCTGCTTCATTTCTTCAAATGTTGCGGCTTCGATACTGATCACTTCCATAAGCTTTTGATTTTTTGTCCGATGTAAAGGTATACTGCCGGCATGTTTGTCTCCAAGTCTCTGACTACAGGTGTCAGCAGATGTCGTCAGATTTCACGGATAGCTGGTCGAGTTGTAAGTCGTATTTACAAATTGTACCCGGACTTTACAACATCCGGGATTACATTTTACAGTGCTTTTTGTAATTTTTTTATTTTATATTTCTTTGTGAATTAGAATGTTATGTAAAAAGATGGATTCGTTTTTTTGAATCCGGCATGTAATTTTCATTATAGTGTAATATACTCTTGTAGTGCGCACAGGAAGAGTATTCAGGTAATCACTTTTTAAAACAATGGAGGATATGCCATGATGTATATAGATAATGAGGTACTTGAGAAAATGATCATGACTATGGTGGAAGGTTTTAATCGCCTTGAAAAGAAACTTGACCGTATGAACCGCCTGAAAGACTGCCTGGACGGCGACACCTTGCTGGATAACTGTGACCTTGCGCAACTTCTGGGCGTGACGCAACGGACCATTGCCCGTTACCGTGAAAAGGGGCTTATCCGCTACTACCAGACGGACGAGAACGGGAAGAATTTTTATCGTAGTTCGGAAATACAGGATTTTTTGCGGCATAGGGGAAAGAAAAAATAGGTTCAATTATTTATATTTGCGGGAACCTGTTATATTTTTGCAGCTTAAGGATTCGGTATGAAAAAAGAAAAAGATTTGTCTGTCGCGGTTTTGATTGACGGCGATAATGCTTCTTCCGAGAAGATGGAAGATGTGATGCGGTTCGTATCCCGCTATGGTGCTGCCGTTGTGAGACGTATATATGGTGACTGGACTAAAAAATCCCTTTCCGGTTGGAAGGATGCGGCAAGGGATTATTCGTTCAGGATGGTGCAGGCTTCCTCTTTTGTGCCGGGAAAGAATACGACGGATATCGCGTTGGTTATGGATGCGATGGACATCCTTCATGAGGGGCGGGTCGGTTGTTTTTGTCTGGTCGCCAGTGACGGGGATTATACCCTGCTGGCACAACGTATCAGGGAGAGTGGTCTGACGGTCCTCGGTTACGGGGAGGGAAAGACTCCGGCGGCACTGGTACGTTCCTGTACTGAGTTTCTATTGGCTGACCGGAAGGAGGAGAAGCCTTTTCAGGAAAATACACCTGAATTTTTTATTCAAAGAGATATGGAATACTTTGACAAGGCTTTTGAACAGGCTGCTGACGGTAAGGCGGAGGTCAGCTTGTCTTTGATTGGAGGGGTGCTGAAGAAGCTGATGCCCAAATTCAAAGTGAAAAGGTATGGCTGCAGGACGCTCGGCAAATTGTATGAAAGGCTTGAGAAATACGAACTGGTTAAAACGGGGAAGGGTGTTGCCGGATTAGTGCGGATTAAATCCTGAATCCGGTTCCGGTTTTATACGGATTGAAAAAAAATACCGATGCTTCCCTTGCCGCAGCAACTGTTGGCGGCAAGGGCGGCTGTCTGTTTCACATGGCTTATACCGGTATCGGATTAACCCGGAGTGTGTCCAGATTGATATATGCTCCCCGGTACAGGGTTCTTCCTTCCTTGAACATCCTCCATAGGATGTCACAGCCGACTTGTGCCAGTATGGAGTTGATGTACAGGTCCTGTCTTTCCAGTGCTTCCGCCAGTGAGCAGCTCGGTTCGGAGTCCTTCTCTTCTATTGTGGAATAGTTCACCTCCTCGGTGATGACGTTCATTCCGGGTACCGGCATGAATTCTTTTGATGCCGGCTGCCGTATCTTGTTGCGGACAGTACCTATGAAGACTTGCCCGGTGGTTTGCGCATTCCCGAAATCCATCCAGTAATAAACCGCCCTTTCATTGTTTACGGAGGTCTCCCTGTATTTTTTCAGGAATCTCCACAGTTCCAGTCGTGAGCGGGTATTGTCGGTGCAAGTGATGATGATATTTGCCGGCTTTGTCCTGTCATCTCCGTTTTCCTGTGTTTTCCGTACGGGATAGCGGCAGTTTTCCGCCGTCCATGTTGTTCCGAAAAAACGGTTGACGCGTGTGACGGCCGCCGTCGCCTTGCCTTGCCCTAGTTCCATCTCACTGAAGAGCTGGCGTCCTATGTTGGCTTCCGTAATAATGTCGGGATCGAATACGGTGACATGTAGGCCCGGGTGTCCCAGTGCCTGCAACGCGACGTTCATGCGTGCCAAATTGGTTATGACCTGTGATCCCGTGCCCCCTGCACCCGCAACATGGATGGTGACGGGATGGTAGGGTTTCAGCAGGTAGTTGTCCGTGTAATGAATCTTTTTCATGCCAGTATGTCTTTAAGTTTCTTCCCGGATTGTTGTAACTCGCTGTAATCAAACGGATTGTTCCGTGCATGTTCCGTTACGGAAACCAGGTTGCTGCGGGTCGGGTTCCTGTTACCTCCCAAATGTGAGAACTCGCTCATCCAGAAACGCTTTTCCCAGTATTCCTGAAATTCCAGAAAATCCATGTCCTGCGGTTTCTTTGGCGATGAGCTGCCCAGGCAGACGTTCGCCCCGGCTACATTGAAGAACGGCGCCAGATACAGTTCTGTCCGCTCTTCGGGGATTGCTCCCTTGAAGGCGTGTATGTCCATGCATTCCCTTTCCACCACGTAGATGACGCCCGGTACGTTGAATGTCCCGTCTGTAATGTGCAGCCCGTCCTGAAAGTACATTTTTCTCTTCTGTGGCGGATTGTACCATATGTACCTTTCGCGCCCTTTTCTAGAGTCGCACAGGAGCATGTTCCCGGGGATGCGTCCGTGCGGGATTCCGCTCATGCTTTCCGTGTATGATTCCACCAGTGAGTTCATGAACTCATAGGTTACCGGAATGCCGGCCCCCATCCGTCCTTTCTCATTGACGGGCCTGAGTTCGAGATAACTTCGCGGGGTTGAGTAACCTGTCGTTTCGCATTCATAGGCGACAAGTACCGCTCTGGGATGCATGATTTGCTGCATCTGTTTTGTCAGTTCATTCATTTTCCTGTTTTATTAGAAGTTGTTTGTAATGAGTTTTGTGAAGCGTTCGAGCCAATGGGAGAACCGCTCCGGAAAGTCATCCATGGAGAAAGGCTTTTCCGTGTCCGGTGTCAGGTGGAATGTCGTGACGGGTGTGATCACATATGATTCCTGGTAGTCCGAGTTGAAATAGCTTTCCATTTCGTCGTTCATGGCGTCCTTTACCGACCAGGTGACCATTATCTGCGTATCCAGTCCCACCGGCCTGAAATCTGCTGCCTTCTCGTATGCCCAGTCGTAGGAGTATTGCATGATGCTCGGGCTGCCGTATGAAATGTATGCCGTACCTTCCGTGAGCAGTTCCAGCAATGCCCGCTCATTGTTCTTCTTCGTATGGTATTTCCGTATTTCCCCCTCCAGATCCGCAAGAAATCCCTTTGGATTGTCCATTCTCTTCAGTATACGGTGCGCCTTCCCTTTTTCATACAGTCTGGCAAGTGCGGCCTTGCGTCTGATCTCTCCTGCCGTCGCCTCTTCGTCGTAGAGCCTGTAGTCTTCCAGGTAATCGTGTGCCATTTCGTGGTAGCTGGTATCCGTGCTTTTGGGTATGCCATGGTGCCGGGCGAGCTGCCGGATAAATTCCAGTGCTATCCTTCCGAGTTTTTCCGGCAGTCTCTCCGTGAATTCCAGCGGTATCCAGAACAGTTTATATTCCGGCCACTCATGGAACCGGTAGAGGCAGAAGTACAGCCTTCCGTTCTCCTCTTCCAGGTTGACATGCTCCGGGAGTATGGTGTCCATTGCCCGGTACAGTTTGATGATGTTCATCCTCGGTGATTTCCCGGTCGGTCGGAAAGGAAGCCTGAGGCCGACAAGCCCGCTGTATCTGAGTGCCGATCGGTACAGGAAATCAAAATTCTCCCTTGTTGTAAGGTTGATTTTCTCTCCCGCGCGGCTCTCCATACAGTAATCGGGGGTAACGGGGAGAATTCTCCCCGTTAGAAAATCATTACGGTTCCTGCCGGCGGCAGCCTTCTTTTCTTTCTGCTGCCGGTTCCCCGGCTGATGTCTGTGTATCCGGTCTCGCTGATAATAAGTCGTGCCAGGTCTTCCGTTTGTAGTTCCGATAACTGTCTGCATGTTGTCTCCTCCTTTTTCTTAGGGTTTGTTTTCTTTGCCATGGCTTATCCTTTCGTTCCTATGGTGGTTTTGAACCGGTATACCGCGCGGTCCTCTTCGAGTTCCGGCCCTTGCAGGGTTGCCGTGGTCAGTTCCGGATAGTTCATGGAATAGAAGTCCGTTACTTCGGAAAGGGACATTCTGCTGTCCGGGTCTTCCAGTGTCAGGGTGTCATTTCCTTTTTTCAGGATGAATACTCTTTTGAGTCCTTTGATATCAAGTGCCATATTATTTAAAGTTTTAAGGGTTTAATAACATATAAGCTCCGCCTGTGTCTCGTCCTTCATGCGGCATTCCTGCGGGAAGTCTATGTATTCCGCATACGGGTCTTCACGCAACAGTTCCCTGTCACTTTCATCGTCCTTGTCAAAAGTGATCGCTTCTGTGGCCGGTTGTGGCGGTGACTGGTATTCCCTGCCCGTATTTTCCCGGGCTGTCTGTATGACGGTTGCCTGCGGCTGCAGAGGAACGGGTTGCGGCTGTTGCCATGGTTGTGTCTGTGGGTACTGTCCGCCGGGCTGACGGAAGTACGTTTGGGGCTGTTCCGCTGTTTGTTGCGGACTGCCGTTTGCGGGATTCCGGCAGTATCCTTCGTACATTGGCTGTGGTTGCGGTGTTCCCGGATAATATTGTGGTACGGGCTGCGGCTGTACTATCTGCGGTCGGGGCACCGGTTGTTGTACCGGTTGCGGGATTGCTTGCTGTACAGGCTGTTGTGGAGGTTGTGACGTGAACATCCGCATTTGTCCGTCAGGCCGGTTTCCGTTCGCCGTACCGTTTGCGGGCGGCTGTTGTGGGAGCGGCTGTGTATCCGTTTCAGGAAACAGGCAGCCCTGTGACGACTCCTTCTGCACTTCCTGTATCCTTGCCTCTATCTGTTTCTGTCTGTCCGTATCTGCGAGTACCTTGGCCTGCCTGAAGCAGGTTGTCGCTTCCGAGTATCTTCCTGCAGTGAACGCCTCCTCCGCACGTTTGAGGAGTTTTTCCATCTTTTCCTGTTTTTCACGTGCCTCTTTTGTCTTCTTGTCCTTGGCGGTTCCGGTCGCCTTGCCTTGTGTTGCCGCGAGCCGTGCCTGTTGCTCGAAGGTTTCAAGGTTGGTGAGGATTCCCTGCGCTTTCTGCAGCGGTGTGGTGATGATTTGCAGGAATTGTCCGTCCAGTTCCATGGGGGTGCCGTTGAGTATGAGCGGCACGATGGTCTGTCCGGCTTCATCCTTGAGTGTTGTACGTCTGGGCATTACCGCTACGGACAGTTTTCCGTCCGTTCTCCTGATGTTGATGTTCAGGTCTGTGCCTGCCGACATCATCTGATAAATTGATTGGAAAAACATAATGGTTGTTTTTTTATTGTTATACATAGTTTTCCTTGAGATATGTCTTCAGAATTTCGTCTCTGTCCGGTCGCTTCGTGATGTCAAGCAGTGGCTTGAGATAATATCCGATGTTTCTGGGCTCATCGACCGTATTGGGAAATCTTCTCTTTGCAGGCCTGATGTTGCGCGTTGTCGGCCACAGTGCGGGTGCGACCGGTGCTGACGGGGTAAATTTTTTTGTTTCCATTTCATTTGTTGTTTAAGGGTTTATAATATCATTCCGATAAGGATCAGAATGGTGAGAATTGTTGCTAGGAACGGGAGGAGTCTTAGCAAAATACGGATTATGCCTTCCGCCATTGTCAGTAACAGGATGGTATATACCGGAATTATGTCTTTGCGGCATAGCAGGATTATTGCTGCGGCTGCCAGCAGTGTGACCGTCGGCTTGCAGATGCTTGTGATGGATTTCTGTTTCATGTCCTTGTTGTTTTTATGAGTGTATGATTATCCCTTCGGGATCTGTTTTCCCGATTTTACAGGCCTTTGTTTCCCGGATTGCCCTTTTGTGTCAAGGCTTGGCGAAAGAAAATACCGGAGCGTAGCGAGGATGATTTTCTTTCAGCCGACCGGCCCGCAGGGCTGCCTTGACACGAATACGGGGTAATCCGGTACCTTTGCCGCCTAAAAGCGGCATAACAGATGTCTGACAAATAAAAAATGCAGACCTTTCAGCCTGCATTTCCCGTTCCTATATATAATAATATTCTATCTTTCACATTTCCGGAAGATATCTTCCGTTACCTCTCCCGAGAGTTTGAGTACCTCCTTCATGAATTCTTCCTGTGTAAGCTTTCCCCTTTCCATTCGTGTCAGTTGCGCCTCCCAGCCCGAAGTCAGTGCGGCTCCCGCTATTTTCATGTTCCGTACCGTCTCATATATGTAAAGCCCTTTTCGTGTGGGGATGATGTATTTGCCTGAATAACGTACATATTTGCGGTCAATCAGGGTCTGCAGGATTCCTGTACGTGTGGCCGCCGTTCCCAGTCCGGCAGTGTCCATGTAGGTGATCAGTTCCGCGTCGGTATATGCGGATACGGGCAGGTCCTTCCTGTGTATCAGGCTGCATCCGGTAACAGCGGCCGTCTCCCCGTTTTTCAGTTGCGGGATGGGGGAGAAGCCGTATTCCCTTCCTGCAATGACGCTTTCCCTTTCGAATATGCCGAACCATCCCTTTTCAATGATGCGGCATGCATGGCACCGGAAATTTCGTGCGGCACATACGGCATCCACAGTGGTGTATTCCGCCCTGCATACGGGCATGAAGGCTTCCAGCATCCGTCCGATAATCATCATGTAAAGCTGCATCTCTTCCCGGTTTAATCCTTCCGGATATGTATCGGTAATGATGATGGCGTGGTGTTCCGCCGCTTGTCCTTCGTCGACTACCTTGTCCGGCAGGTCGAATATGTTGATCCCCATGCTTCTGACATACGGTCGGAATTCCTTCCTGTTCAGGATTTTCTCCATGATACGGGGCAGTTTGTCGTAAACGTCCCGTGGAAGGAAACGTCCGGCAGTTCGCGGATAGGAAATCAGTTTCTTCTCATAAAGTTTCTGTGCGATTTCAAGCGATTTTCCGGCAGTCATTCCGTAATAGTTGTTGGCGTCTTTTTGGAGTTCGGTCAGGTTGTAGAGGGCTGGAGGCTCTATCTCCCTGACCTGTCTGCTGACAGCGGTGACGCGTGCATGTCCGGCCAGTTTGCAGTCACTGTAAAGCCGTGCAGCCGCCTCCCGGTCCGTGAATTCTTCCGTACAGCGCATTTTGAGCAGGGTGTTATTTTTGCACAGGCTGATAAAAACCGGAAAGGTGTCCGTGGCAATGTGGTTCTCACGTTCACGGTAACGGCTGCTTATGGCTGCCAGTATGGGTGTCTGCACCCGTCCCAGTGAGTTGTTTCCCGTTCCGGTCGCCTGGCAGAGGGCATAGCTGGCGTTGAGTCCCAGTACCCAGTCCGCCTTGTTGCGGCTGTCCGCTGCCAGAAACATGCGGTCATACAGGCTGCCGGGCCTGAGGTTGTCCATTCCTTCCAGCACGGCTTCGTCCGTAAGTGACGAGATCCATAGACGGCGGTAGGGTTTCCTGCATTCCAGATACCGGTAAAGGTACCTGAACACCATTTCCCCCTCCCGGGAGGCGTCGGTGGCCGCAATGATACTTTCGCAGGCGTCGAATACTTTTTCGATCACTTTCAGCTGGAGGACCGCGTTGATGTCCGGTATCCATCCCGTATCGGTCCTGATGTGTTTTACCATCAGTCTGAAGGGGGCGGGATTTATCGGGAAGTCCCCGCGTTCCGGGCGGTCCATCCCGTAATCTTTCGGCATGGCCAGTGAAAGCATGTTGCCGAAGGTCCATGTCACCATGTACCCGTTCCCGCTCATGTATCCGTCCTCTCTGGTATGTGCTCCCAGAATTCTTGCTATCTCTTTTCCCACATTGGGCTTGTCTGTCAATATCGCAATCATGATCTTTTTCCATTTGATGTTCCCCGTACCTTCGCAATAAAACCGGTACGGGGAAATTGTGTATACTTTTGATTCTGTCTGTATGGGGCAGGGATTATCCGCCGGCTTCGCTTTCCGCTTCGGGACTGATCCCGTTGATTTCCATTACCGGCTTTCCGTCCGTCCCCACCGTGATCCTGAGGGTGGCGTCCATTGTTAAGCGGAGTGCGGAAGTGCGGATTTTCAATGGGACGGTTTCCGTTTCCTCCCCTTGCAGGAGCAGTTCCATGTCCCCGCTTTTTTCCAGTTCTTCTTTGTGGATACCGATGGTCTCCAGTGTTTTCCAGTCAAGGTCTTCCTTTCTGAATATCCGGTTGTCATTCTGATTCATGTCTTTTTTTCTGATGAATGGTTAATGATTCTTTTTTGTATTCTTTTTATACGGCCTGTCTGCTTCCTTTTTTCTGTTCCTGCTGCCGGTTTTGCGTGTCGTCCGCCTGTGCGGCACGCCGGGCTGTATTGCGGCGTATGTCCGGGTTTTCCTGGAAGTATTGCAGCTGTCCGGAATTTGCGTTCACTTTCAGGTAGGAACTGAATGTCTTGTTGTTGGCGCTTTTCAGGTCCGATACGAGTATGGCTTTTCCATCCTGCAGGTTGGCCCGTTCCTGTGCCGTGAATACATGCCCGTATACTTCCGCCGGAACGACCGGCACCTGGCGCTCGCTGAAACCGTCCGGTGTACGCGAGTATTGCGGCCTGCCCGTATTCATGTCCAGTTTGACGAAGGAGGAGAACTCTTCCCCCTTGCGGTTGATCATGTTTTCAAGGAAGACGGGTTGCCCCTTGCGTAGTGCCTCCTTGTCCTCGGGAGTCAGTAGCACGTTGCAGATTTCCTTCGGGATGTATATTTCCCCGTTCTCCGGATTATGTCGTGTATATTGCGGTCGGCCGGTCACCTTGTCCAGCGTGACGAAAGAGGAGAACAGCGCTCCGTCGGTGCGTTTCATATCCTCTACAAGGATGGTATGTCCTTCGCTGAGCATTTTGATCTGGTTGGGTGAAAGTTGTACGCCTCCCAGGCTCTGCTGGTTGAACCCCTTGCTTTCCGGATAGATGAATTCCAGTCCTCTGCGTTCCGCACTGTATTGGAGTGTGGCGTCGAACGGCTTTCCGTTTTTTGAGGTCATTCCGTCCACATATACCGGTTGTCCTTCCTTCAGCGCGTTTATTTCATCCGCTGTCAGTCTGATGCCTTTCACTTCACTTGGTATGTATACGTTTTCTTGCCGTACGGCAACTAGCTCGTTGGTATTCTTGTCAATGGAGATGAGACAGGGGGTATAGGAGCCCCCGTTCAGGTTCAGTTCCGCCACGCGTCCCATGTTTCCTGTCTCACGGAGGTTCTTCTTGTCCTCTTCCGTGAAGATGTGCCCGAAATAGGGCCTTTCCAACTCCGGTTCCTTGCGGATGCCGTGGATACCCAGACCGATCTGCCCGTCCGGCATGGTGATGAATGAGAGGCGTGCGTCCAGTTTGACCCTGGCACCTGTCAGCGTCAGTGTCAGGGGAACCAGTTTGTTGGTTTTGTATCCTTTCAGCATGGAATCCAGCAGTCCCTGTTGTTCGAGGGAAGTTTTGGAGACGCCCATCTTTTCCAGTGCGTCCCAGTTTACCATGTTCTCGTCATAACGGTAGCGTGGTGTCTGCTGTTCCTGCGGCTGTCCTGTTGAAACTGTCGGTTGTGGTGCCTGCTGTGGTACCTGTTCCTGCGGGTTTTGTTTTTGTTTCTTTGCCATTGTTTCTGTTTCTTTTTCGTTCTTACTCTGTTCCTTGTTTTCTCTTGGCCGGATTTCGTAGCGTTTGAGGAACTCTTTTACTGCGTCCGTTTCCTTGCCTTGTGACAAATCCCTGATTGCCTGTTTATTCTGCTTGTAATCATGGATGGTCATTCGTATGAGCCTGAAATGTGTAGGTTCCTTGAACTGGCTCCAGAAGTTCTTGATGAAGTTTTCGAGGATACTGGAATTTTTCTCGAATTTCAGAAAGGAATTTTCGTTCTTTTCTTCTGCTGGAACTGTTTTGGCCTTTCCTTCCCCGTCAATTTCGCTGACGGCTTGCACACCGGCTTTGGGGTCCTCCTTGTTGTGGACAAACAGTAGTTCGTTGATTTGTTCCACATAGGGCTTTTCTTTGGCGGATTTCTGCGTTTTGCGCGTCCGCTTCGGTTTTTCTTTCACTTCTTTTTCTTGTGCCATGATCCATCATTTTGAGATTAATGTTTTCGTTTGACAGCTCAAAAATAATGGCTGAAATTGAATAAAATGCTGATTCTCAAAACAGTGACATCACGTGTCGTTAGATGTCAGCAGATGTCAATCAAAGGGAAAGGAGGATGGTGGAAAAAGGGGAATAAGGAAGAACAGAAATACACAAGCCGGTTAATAAGGTGAGAGAAATTTATGTAGAACAGAGGGAGCCGGAGTCCCTGTCTTTATTGGGGACAGTTTTTCTTTAATTATGAATTTACTTTGGGAACTGTGTAGTTAGTTTGTGTAATATTGTAGAGATGTTGGTAAAAAGAAAGGGAATGGTGGAAATGTGATCTATGCGTCACGTCGGTCGCAGTTAGTCCCTATAATCCTTCCATTAAATCAAAAACGTGGTCGGAGCGTTTTTTTCAAAGGAATTTTCTCCGACGAAGTCGCGAAGAAAACTTCTTTGAAAAACGTAAGCCGGAACGTGGAGACAAGACGTTTTTGATTTATCTTTATTATAGGGAATAGCTGGCTTTTTAGGAGAGATTATAAGTATAAGATCCGATGTTTAATGGTGGAAAAATTTGAAATAGATAGAATAAAGTATTCACATGTAGTTGGTTATTTTGTCATAGTTTTATGAGGACAGCCTAAAAGAGGGGAGTGTAGGATGTGCCAAACACAGTAGAATAACTTGATTTTATGAAGGTTGTATTTAAACATATATCGGGAACTGAGTTGGTTTTAAAGAAAACTGATTGTTTTAATGGTAATCATATTACTTCCATATTCAAGTTCTGGAGACGTTACATTTGGGTATCGCACGAATTATTTATATACTTTTCTAAATAAATTGGTAGATAGATTCTATTAGGCTATTCAAGGGCACATATTATTGCTTGTTCTATAGAATATTTATGAGATCATATTTTTTTTATTTTTGTGTAATCTTTTGGTAATACACCGAATTTCTGTTTAAAACATTTGGCGAAGTAGGAAGAACTGGTAAAACCTAATTGTAAGTAAACTTCATTTATGCGCATTCCTTCGGATAGATATTGGGCAGCCATGTTCAGACGATAATTCAACACATAAGTATTGGGTGTCATACCAGTGACAGCCTTGACTTTTCTATGAAAATTACTACGGCTCATATTGATTTTTTCTGCCAGATTATTTACAGAATAATCAATGTCGTCCACTTGTTCTGCCAATATCTCATCCAGAATTTTAATAAAGTCCATATCCTTCGAAGAAAATGCATACTTTTCCGGATCGGACATGCTGTCGTTTGTTTTGGGAAAATCACTTAGTAATTGATGGAAAGCCAGTCGTAATGCCATCAGATTCTCAACTTGTTTATGTAGCTGTTTGATTGAGAATGGTTTTTCCATGTATACGTCTGCTCCGTTTTCCAATCCTTCTATCTTGGCAGACAATGCAGTCTTGGCTGTAAGCAGGATGACCGGTATGTGAGAATATTCAATGTTTGATTTTATCTGATGACATAATTCTATGCCGTCCATTTCCGGCATCATGACGTCACTGATAATAATGTCGATGTTCTCTTCCGTCAATAATTCCAAGGCTTTCCGACCATTTTCGGCACATCTTACATGATACCATTGTTGTAAGGAATTACGTGTTATACTCAGTAAATCCGGATTGTCTTCCACTAATAAGAGTGTAGTCTTTTCTTTTTCTGTATTTACTTCCTTGTTTGTTTCCATTTCGCAAATATCTTCTTTATGTGCTGAGTTTCCATTCACAGTATCGGTCATGTCTACTTTTGGAAGAGATAGGATAAAAGATGAACCACCGGAAGGAATGTCTCGTAGTGACAATGTTCCTTTATGGGCTTCAGCTAATATTTTGGAGAAAGCCAGCCCGATACCTGTTCCCTTGCTGGAAGGAGCATCCGGTACTTGATAGAACAATTGGAAGATTTTCTCCTGCTGGTCTTTGGGTACACCACATCCGTCATCGTTTACCTGAATCGTGATTGTATCCTCTGTAGTCTCTAATTTTAATTCTATGTGCGATTGGGCATATTTTATTGCATTGCCTAATAAATTGACTATGACAGTTCTTATTTTGTCAATATCAATGGAAATATATATATCTTCTGTAGGGAGAACGATTGACAGCTCGATATCCTTCAATGCCGCAATATTATGGAATTGCTCATAGATGGAAACAAGTTGGAGATTCAGATGGCAAGGTTTGGGATTTAATTGCACTCCATTACTTTCTATTTTTTGAAAGTCGAGGAGCTGGTTAGTGATATTCAACAGATAATTTACATTCTTATCGATCATCGACACATATTCGTCCTCTCTATTGTTTTCTCGTAACTTCTCCAATGGCAGGCAAATCAGACTAAGGGGTGTACGTATTTCATGTACAAGATTGACGAAAAAGTTGACTTTTAGTTTATAAGTCTCCTTTTCTTTGGCAAGGTTGAATTCTTCCATCCGCCGTTTGTATTTGCGTTTGACATATAGATTCCAGCGATATCCTACATAGATAATGATACCTATCAGGAGTAACGAATAGGCTATGTATGCCCAAGCGCTCCGCCACCATGGTGGTGTGATTATAATCTTCAGCATTGTAGTTTCCCGGTTCCACTCTCCATCGTTATTCGAACCGTTTAGCATAAATGTGTATTCACCGGGAGGTAGATGGTTATAAGATACAGAGTTGGTAGTTGTATTTCGAATCCATGTCGGGTCTATTCCTTTCAGCATATAGTTGTATTGGTTTCTTTGTGACTCTCCGTAACTCAGGGCTGCAAAGTCAAGGGTGAAACTATTCTTTTGGTAGGGCAATCTGATTTCTTTTTTTAGGTAGAGAAGTTCTTCACGGGTGTTTGCCGCTTCCTGAGATGTATTCTCGCCATTGGAATAGGGGAAATGGATGTCAGTCACATATACTTGCGGAACATACGTGTTTTTTATTATTTGTTCGGGGACAAAAGCATTGAAACCATTGCTGCCACCAAAATACAACCTGCCGTCTGATGTTAATAGAGAAGCGCCGGCAATGAATTGATTGCTCAGCAGACCGTCATTGATGGTAAATAAGCGTGCATCGTTTGTTTTCCGGTCGATTTTATACAATCCCTTGTCTGTCGAAATCCAAAAGTTACCATTCCGGTCTTCCTCGATGGAATAGATGGTCACATTTTGTAATTGCGTATTTTCGGGGCAGTTGTTGACAAAACGTTTCTGTTCGGGAGAGAAATAACATAGTCCGTTTCCATTGGTTCCCAGCCACATCACCCCTTTGCTGTCTTCAAACAAAGTAGTGATTGTATTGTCGGGAATTATCGAAGAGTTACTTCTTTGTCCATAGTGTTTCCATTGTCCGTTTGGATAATAGCAGAAAGCTCCTAGGTTGGAAGTGGCAATCCATAGATTTCTGTTGGAATCTTCATATATATCGGTGACGGGAGTCATTGCTCCTACGTATATATTCACAAAGAAATTGTCCTGTTCCTCATTGTAGGTACAAAGTCCCATACTGGTTCCTATGTAAATGTTCCCTTTGTGGTCTTTGCCGATTGACATAACATTGTTGCTTGACAATGTTTTAATCATACGGTCGGAATGGGTGTAATTTTTGCTAACTCCGGTTTTCAGGTCATATTTGAAAAGTCCGTTTTCATGTGTGCCAATCCAAAGTTGCTCACCATCCAAGTGTAAAGCACTGATATTGTATTTTCTTTCAGTATATGGAGATAACACACATTCCGTCATCCTTTGTGTCTGCGGCTGGTAGAGCCATAATCCGTGTTGGGTGCCTATATACACCTCTCCATTCTCTTTTTCGCAAAAAGTGTTGACGCCTTGGGCGATTTTCTGTACCATGGGAATGATATGATGTTCAAACCTTCGTAATTGCCTCGGCATGTAATTCACCCCTCCGTTTGTTGCCAGCCAAAGAGTTCCTTCGGCATCCAGCATCATTGCATTTACTACCGGATTACTCATGGCATATTCGCCTGTAGTTTCTACTTTCTTCCATTCTTTGTTTTGTCTACCGAAGAGGAAAAGTCCCGAATTCGTGCCTATTAATAGTTGCTCGCTGTCATATTCTATCATGCAGAGGATAGAGATGGAGGAAGGAAGCGGATAACTGTTCACCATTTTTTCTTTTTCGGAATAACACTCTAGTGTATTTTCAGTACTGAACCAGATACCTTCAGAGGTACTTAACAGACCATTTACTTTTTTCTTTTCTTCTGCTTCGTCCGTAAGTGTGGAAAGGGTAGATAGAAAATAGCCCATCCGGTCGAATACAAATATTCCTTTGTTGATAGAGGATATATAAATACGTCCATCTACCCCTTGACAGATATCTCTAGCAAATGAATTCTGTAGGATATTTTGCCGTAGAACGCCTGTTTGCGGGTTGTATACAAATATCCCTTGTCCCAAGGTGGTAATCCAAATCAGTCCGTTGTCCGCTTTCCATATTTCGGTTACTTCACAACTGACGAATACATCGTATCGTGTTTTCTTGTCGAAAAAAGAGAAATCATCTGTAGAACGGTGATAGATATATACACCATTATTGGTGCCTATCCATATATCCTGGTTATCTTCCATCAGAGAAGATACAAAGTTATTCCCCAATGAGCGGGAAACTCCTTCCACATGTCGATACACCCGGTTTGTATATCCGTCATAGCAATTCAGACCGTTGCTTGTCCCTGTCCAGATAAAACCGTAAGAATCCTGAAGAATAGACCATACCGTGTTGTGCGATAGGCCATCGGATACTTGGTACTTTTTGAAAGGAAAAGTGACGGAAGCTGACAGAGGTCCTGCAAAAAGAATGATATAAAAGAAAAAAATAAATATGCTTTTCATGATATTTCCAATTCTACATTGTTTCGGATATTCTCTGAAACGAAATCATCATGGAACAAAGATATATATTTTCCGGTAACATGCAATAATGTGGCTTTTAAAAATAAAGGCGGTGACAAGATGCACTTGTCACCTTCCTGCTATTTGTTATCCTTAATCTTGTTTTACCGAAAACTATTGTTCTAACACAGCTGTCATACTTTCTTTGCCCAAATAAAAAAGCTTGGCTTTGACCACTTCTGTCTGGCAATCTATGGGAGTTTCCCATAATGGAGAATCTTCCATTGGTTCCGTTCCGTCCGTAGTATACCGTATCTGTCCTTCACGAATGGAAGTGTTGGCATATAGCTTTCCGTCTTTCAGACACAGCCCCGGATATGGCAAACGGAAGTGAATACCGTTTTGAACCCAGTGGGGCATCTCTTTTCGACTGATTTTCCGATAGAATTGTAACAAATCCTGTTCGTATGCCTGTGCTTCTGTGCTTCCTGATAAGTTTTCCCAAACCGGATGTGCATTCCAGCCACGTTCTGCCAATCCCATTATTTTAGGAAATGTATAATATTCTACTTGTTGATAATTCCGGATGGTTTCTGCAAATAGTTGTGCTTGTACGCCTTTGATTCGTTGTTTTCCCAATGCAGTCAGGGCGGTTTTACCGATTTCCATGGAATCGGGCGACACCGGACGTCCTGCCATTGTAGTGCGTGAGGAACGGTATACCCGATATGGCAGCATGGAGAAAGATTTGGATTCGTCTACATATCCTGCCCAAAAGTGCCCCGGTTCGTCAGTATGCGCATCGTAAGCCAAATCCAGATAGAAGTTGTTCACGTTGCAAAGAATCACCGGATATCCGTTGTTGGCTATTTGATAAGAAATTTCGTCTGTTCCCCATTCGGCAACCGTGCTCCAGCAATAGATACCACCGGATCGTGGAGCAAGAGCGGCATGCGTTTCCGTGCGATGCCCTAACGCTGCTTCCTGCCAACCACCAAATGAAATGCCCTGTTGTTGCAGGCATTCAGATACACGGGTGATGAAATATTCTGCCAAGTCGTGCATCTGTGTCATTCCTTTCTCTTTCATCAGTTGCATGCACAGGGGAGAACCGCTCCAGGCTCCTTCTGCAACTTCGTCGCCACCGACATGAATCGTTGTCAGAGGGACACCTGCTTCGCGATACATTTCCTTTATTTCCCGTACCACCTTTTCTATAAAACGATAGGTGGAAGGCATTGCCACGTTCATAACATTGTCCGTATACCATTGTGCGGAGATATATCGGGAACTGTCCTGCGGGTCGTGTAGCATATATTCGGTAGCCTTTTCCGGATTCAAACCGATGTATTTCTCATACCGTGCTTTCATGGCTGTGATGGCCGCCCGTGCATGTCCTGGTGACTCTATTTCTGGAATCACTTGTACATGTCGTTCGGCAGCATAACGCAACAGATCGATGAATTCGGCACGGCTGTAGAAACCATTTCCCGATGTAGGGGCATTCGGGTCGTATCCGTTTTCATAAGCAGGATACAGGTATTCAGTTTCGTCCGTAGTGTGTCCGCGGCGTGCTCCTACCGAAGTAAGTTCTTCCAGCCCGGGTATCTCCAGACGCCAGCCTTCGTCGTCTGAGAAATGGAAATGAAATGTGTTAAGTTTATAAGATGCGGTGATGTCTATTAACTTTTTTAGATTCTCTGTTGTGGTGAAGCTCCGGACGATATCGAGCATTTGTCCGCGGTACAAGAGGTCGGGATAGTCGTGGACAGAGACTGCTTGCAGTCGCAATGTCTCTCCTTGTCCTTTCAGCATTGCCAGCAGGGTCTGTGTTCCATTGAAGATGCCATGCGATGTTTGGCTTTTCACGATTGCTTGGCGGTTGTTGATATCCAGTTCGTAGTACTCATCGTTTGGCACTTCTTTGTCTTCGGGAAGATATTCTAATAGGATGCTTTCCTTTGCTTCCGTTGTTACTTTTAGTCCGTATATATTTTCCAGTTTCTCTTTCAGCAATTTTCCTTCGCTGGCAAAGTCTTTGTGAAATGACAGGGCAATCTTATTTCCGATAATCATCTCACCTTCGGCAGGTATCGCTTGTTTCACTGTCGGCAAAATGTTGATAGAGTTTAATTTCTGTAAAGGATACTGTTGCAAACGTGCGTTGGTCTCATAAATCCGATGTATGAAGGCGGTTTGTGCTTCAGTTGGAGCCAGAGGTATGATACGTAACTCCACCGGTAGGGGCTGCCCTTTTCCAAATCCTGATTGGCTTACCCAATAAGGACCTTCGGGAGCATGTGAGTTTTTGGGCACTTCACCGTCACACTTGAATGTTACCCGCATCGAATCACCCGGAGCCAACGAAGTAAATTCTGTGCTCGGATATATCTTGTGATAAGTGCCGCTAATCCATTCTACTTTCACCTTCGGTGATGCTTCTTGTTGTATATGGTGGGGGAGTTGTGCATAATAAATCACCCAGTCTTTGCCGACCGGGGCGTCCGAAATATTTTTCAATATAAAGGAGTTTGCATACGTTCTTTCTTCGGGATGGATTTCGCCCATTTCCCAAGTCAGCGATAAAGGAGCATGTACTTCCTTGGTAGGTTTGCATCCGTTTGTCCATATGAGCAAAAGGAGTAAGAATCCTGTTACATAAGTTTTTTGTTTCTTCATATATCTTTGCATGTTTATATACTTCATGTTTGAAAGTTGATTGCAAATAACCGAACTTTTATGAGGAATTCAGGCTAATATTTTGCATAAAAAAGACAAAATCCTGCCAAATTGTGAGGTTGACAGGATAATTGGATTAGACTAGGTACTAATAATTGTGTTTTATTTATCTGTAGGAGTATATCGAGACAATTTTTTACGATAATATTCCGAAACATCATGCCAATGATAGAAAGGAGCACAGTTAGTCTTTATGGGCAATGATATCTCTTTTTCGTTCAACAGTACACGTACTAAGATATCTTTGTTGGCCGATTTACGGTAAAAAATTAGTTGGATATTGGATGCCATTGGAAAGTATTGATAGCACTGCCAATGTTCAGCTAATGTTTCCATATCCTCCGTGACATATCCGCAATCTCCCAGTTCCATTAGTACAGCTAATGGTAACAGGCAACTTTCATGTCCGAAACGCAAGGTGGCACTTGGCTCTTTCTTCACAATACAACTGTCAGCCGTGTCCAATATGTTCCGAAGCAAATTGGTTGCTTTATATGGCATCATTCCTTCTGTCAATGGTGTATTGCCTGCTTCTAGATACCATAATACATTCCAGCAACTCCATAATTCATAGCACTCTTCCGAGGTAAATAAATCATAAAATTCCAATTCTTTTTCATCAACACTCTGCATATTCATCGCAACAAAAAAGAGGTGCTGCATCAGATCATGCGGTCGGATATTAGCCTTTACATAAGTACTGTCCGTAAACAACACCTTCATTAGTCGTTCCGGATGAATATGGCGTTGTTTGAATGCTTTGATCAGCTCCTGTTTCTCCCGATAACGCAAGCCGCCCAAATACCTGTCATCATAATTCATATAATACATATCATGACGACTGGCATCGTTGGATATACGCAATTTCGGATTTAAAGCCTGCAACTGAAGACACTCGGAAGTCATAGAAAGAATACACCGCACAACATCCGTAGAACGCGCATCGATTGCAATGCTTTTGGCAAATATTTCCGGAAAGTTATGGTACATACGCTCAGCTATGCCCCGGTGCTGACGAGCACCCAAGGGAGTAAGTTCTCCCAAACGCCCATCAGAAAGTTGGAGTACACGGGCTATCTTCCGCAGTACATCCTTTCCCACACTACTCAACACTTTTGCCGAGTCTGCCTTTTCCAACGGAGTCAGCGCATAAGTGTAGTCATGTTTGTTGATATGAAAGCGGGAACCATGCCGGACATACGTGCTGATATAAAACGGTTTGTATCCCTTTGGAGCAGAAGAATATGTAGTTTGCTCCGGTGCCGGATAAGCCAAGAAATTGGCTCCCGAAAGTTTTTTATCCTGTTGAATCTCCGTGCGAGGGTCCTGTTGTGCATAACCTGAATGCAACAACACAAACAGCCCACAAAATAGAAGTTTTATCAATTTCATATAATCACAATTTATTGTTATAGTAGACAGTTACTTAAGGGCTCCATATATCATTTCCGCTATCTTTCTCATGCCTTCATCATTTGGATGGGCGATAATGAAATCTTTGGTTACGATATATGGATCTCCTTGCAAATTATAAAGGGTATCTCCGACTTTCGGACGTGAATCATACAGACGGTCTATCCAGTCAATCGGAATAAAAGTGATCCCATACATACGCGCAGCATTGATGATAGCACGTTCTTTCTCATCATCCTTCCAGAAGCAACCAGTAATGACTACTTTCCTTGCTTTTTGCTTACAATATTCCACCAATCGGAGGATACCGGTTTTGAATGCTTCCTTATCTTGTACATTCTCTCCCAAACGGATAACAATCACATCCTTGTCCGTTGCATAAGTGCCAATCAATGAATCAATGCTACAATTCAAGTTACGTTCCCAATAAGCAATATTCAGTGGGGTAACCACTGTGCCGGGACGGTTTTGCGAGAGCATCTTCTCCAATTGATGGCAATAGTCATATTCCTCCTTAGATGCTGCCATTCCCCATTCGGAAAACCATTCAATATCTGCTTTATACTTATGACGAGTGATAGAGTTGCCCAAGCAAAGAACACGCAACGGAAGGTGCTGTGGCGTCTGATTGTCAGAAAACGAAGAAGCAACTTCTTCCAAATAAAGTACACGACTGGAGTATTCGTTTTGTTTCGAGATTTCCACTTTGTGGTTAGCAGGTATTTCCAAGCCGTTGGCATTCAAATAAGTGCCGCTGAAACTTTTACCTTCAAAACTCAAAGGTTCTCTATCAATGCGGTTCAGTTCATGTACCTTATAATATTTATCAGGAGCAAGACCTGCCATCTTTACTCGTAGAAGGTGCTGATTACAAAAGTGTTCTGTTTTCCACCAATAGAATACCGCTTTGTCCTTTTCCGGTGATACATACATCAATGAAGCTGCGCCCAATTTATCGTATGGAGAAAGCAAACGATAAATATCTCCGAATTGCACTACAGGACGTATCATCATATACTCAGCAATGGCATTTTTACAGAAAGCCTTTTCCTCCTCCGTCATACTTTCAGGTTGCATTTCCATCCCCAAACGGCCGCTCATCGCAACATCAATACGAAATTTCAACGGGACAGAACGTGAAGTCTGATGATTGGGGCTTGCACTTATGTGTGCCCCCATTCCAATAGCCGGAAAGAAATAGGATGTACCCCATTGGATATAAATGCGTTGAAGAGCATCTGTATTGTCGCTTGTCCAAAATTCATCGAAATAAGGCAATAGCCCGTAATTTACACGTCCGCCACCACTTGCACAAGCCTGCATCGTCAGTTTCGGATAACGTGCGCGAATGCGCCTGCACACATTCTCAAGCCCTCGGTGATACTCTATATTCAAGTGACTCTGATTATCTTTAGTCAAGTATTGTGACCCCTGATTGACTATTGACGTATTAGCATCCCACTTAATGTAATCAATATCGGGATAGGAAGTCATCAGTTTATCCACTGTCTGAACAATAAAATCCTGTACTTTTGGATTGGAGAGGTCAAGCACAACCTGTGTACCACCACGATCACATATTAATTCCCTTTCCGGAGCTTTAATAACCCAATCGGGATGCTGCTCGTACAATTCACTCTTAGTATTTGTCATTTCCGGTTCTAACCAAATGCCAAACCGTATGCCATGTTTCCGAGCATCATTAAGCAACGATTGCAAACCTCCCGGAAGTTTTGTCCTGTCCACCGTCCAATCCCCCAAGCCATACGAGTCATTCTTACGTGGATATTTATCTCCAAACCACCCGTCATCCATCACAAATAATTCACCACCCATAGATGCTATGTCATTCATCATTTGTTCCATTCTCTGCTCGTTGATATCGAAATAGACACCTTCCCAACTATTCAGAAGTACTTTGCGAAGTGTATTCCCGTTAGCAATTTTATGCAAGCGCGCCCATTTATGAAACTTCCGGCTACATCCGCTCAAGCCTTCATTACTGTAGGTCAGCGCTAATGATGGAGTACGAAACACTTCTGCCTTCTCCAGATTATACCAAGAGTTCTCTTCGTTGATTCCTGCAAAAAAATGATGATAGTCATCTCCCTGCGTATCAATACGCAGCTTATAGTTACCACTATAACAGAGTGCCGCACCAACAATGCGTCCGGCATTTTCCTGTGGCCTACCGTCGATTGAGAACATTACTTCTGCATGTGATGAGTGCGAATTTCGTACTCCATCCGTATTCTTAATCACTTTCATTCCCGGTTGCAACATTTCTTGAGAGAGACGTCCTTCATTTGCCCAAGCACCGGAAAGATGTGACAACCAGACATTACCACGACGGATAGGCAGATAAGCAGAAGCAAACTGATGAAGCTGAACATACTTCTTTTCTTCGTGACGGATTTCCGCCCATGTTTCTATTACATCCGCATCCAGCCATGCCTTATAGCAGACATTAACATAAAAAGGATATACTTTATCTTTCAATTCAATAACCGTCAAAGTTGCATTCTCTTCCTGAAGATGCGTTTCCTTCACGCTTTCCACTACCATTTGCAGTGTCAGATTGCCGTCTGCATGGCAAACGGACAAAGCCGTTTCACCCGGATACTTCATTCCATAGGCAGGATAAGCATCTACTCCGTGTGTCGTTTCGTAAATACCATGGATATCTGTATCCGAAGTACGTGATCCATAATACAAATGTTCCAAACTGCCGCCCTTCGGTGCAGAAAGAAGCAACTGTGTACAAGGGGTGGATATAACAATATTTTGCCCCTGTAGAAATAGTGACAACAAGGCAAAAACGCCAACAAATAGATTTCTTTTATTCATAATCATCACAGATTGCACAAATTTCAGTCTACAATTTATTTCCCTTGTTCCGGAAGTGAATTGTCCAAGCAATGACAAACCTCCCTGTTAACCTTCCGCAATGCATCTGCATCCATTTTCACGATTTTGCGATCGTAGGTCATCAATCCATTGATTTCCGATTCCACATCAGTTGTTTGAGTATATACAGCACCACACAGTCCCAATACAGACAATTCCTTGAGGCGATTGGCATATTTCACATACTGCTCCGTAGCCTCTTCCTTGCCTTTCAAGTCGCCATACCCCCAGTTACGGTCTTCGTTCCACAGATGCCCTTTCAGTGCCATGCCGATGCCACCAAACTCACCGACCACATTCACACGATCAGCATCAAAAAGAAACATGACAGGTTCCGGATAACTATGCAGGTCAAGAATGTCTCCACAAGGGAAATAGTTGCCACCACTGGCTGGATTCACCGGCCGCGTCGGGTCATATTCCTTGGTCCATCCGACTATTTCCACCGGTTTGAATTGCCCCATCGCCTCATTAAACGGTGTCCACACGCCAATGCAAGGATAAGAATAGAGACAATCCATTATCTCTTTCCACTCTTTCCGATAGACAGCTTCCGACTCTGAAGTGCGCAACATTTCCGGTCCATAGTAGAATTGTTTATATTGCCAATCTTGATTCTTGTCACCATTGGGCATGTCTTGCCATACAATTATCCCCAAGCGGTCGCAATGTGCATACCAGCGTACAGGTTCTACTTTCAGATGCTTACGTATCATATTGAATCCAAGCTCTTTGGTCTTTTGAATGTCATAGCGCAAAGCCTCATCTGTCGGTGCGGTATACAATCCATCAGGCCACCATCCTTGGTCAAGCGGACCAAAATGGAAAATATCTTTATTATTCAGTTGCAAGCGCATATATCCTTTCTCATCTCTCCGAGTAGAGAATTTACGCATTGCAGTATAACTTTTCACTTTATCCGATAGCTTTCCATTGACGTAGAACGAAACTTCCAAGTCGTAAAGAGCCGGAGAGTCCGGAGTCCAGAGTTTGCAATCGGCAGGCATCGGTATTTCCACTGAAGCATGATTCAATGCACTGCCGGATGCAATCACCTTGTTGCCATCGAGCACTTTCACCTCTATCCGGTCAGTAACATTATGACTGTTCACAGTGGTTTCCACCGTCAGCTTGCCACCGTCTATGTCAGGAGTCGTCCGAATGTTTTCTATGGCATATTCCGGCACAGGTTCCAGCCATACCGTCTGCCAGATGCCACTCACCGGCGTATACCAGATATGCCCCGGGTTACTCACTTGCTTTCCACGAGGCTGACAACCCTTGTCCGTCGGATCCCATACCCGCACTACAACCTCATTATCACCTTTCTTCAGTGCCTGTGTGATGTCGAATGCAAAAGGAGTGTATCCCCCGCAATGCTCGCCAAGTTTGATGCCGTTTATCCATACAGTGGTTTTCCAGTCTACAGCACCAAAATGCAACAACAACCGTTGTCCTTTCCAGCGAGAAGGTACGGAAAAACGGCGTTGATACCACAACTCATTATTCTCTCCCAATTCCTTTCCTACCCCGGATAGAGCGGACTCTACGGCAAAAGGGACCAAGATATCACCATCATACACTTGTGGCATCGCCTTACCCGATGGAAGAATGGCATATTTCCAAAGCCCGTTCAAATTCATCCACTCCGGCCGTTCCATCAAAGGACGCGGATATTCGGATAATACATTATTTATATCTATCTGCGTTGCCCAGTCGGAAACAATTCTGTTTCCGACCGGTTTCCATTGGGCGTAAGAGTTAGTGCAATACACCAACAAGATTAACACCCCATAAATATATGAGTACTTCGATCTTTCTTTCATTATCTTTTCTATAAGGACCTGTTCTTAAAAACTATTTGTATTTCTTCACCCGTTCATCATCTATCACTCCCTTCCAATTCAACCCATACGCATAATCATAAACATGATTGTCTGCGTCTTGATAACAACGCATATCGCGTGGAGTGTCTTCAGCCTGTTCTTCTACGGTTCTCATATCTGCCGGCATCTGGAAAGGTAACAAAGCGGAAGGCTCCTCTTTCCCTGCCATCAGGTCGAGAATCGTCTGACGCTGTACGTCGAACAACAAGAACAATGCATCGGCATAAGGCTCTATTTCGCTTAACACAGGAGGATTCAGTACATTGATGGCTACAATCACCGGCTTTTCTCCCATGCTCTTCTTTGTTTGGATGACCAGGTCCATGTCGCCCTTGTTGACTGTCTTCACGCTTTTGCCTCGATAGCTGCGGTTGGTGAAGTCCTCGTACGGGTCGCCACCGGACAGACTCTGTGCACGGGCATGAGTGGCGGTATAGTCGCTGTATTGCAGGCTGATAGGACGATAACCCGTATCTTTTCCTGTGCGTGCAGCTTCTTCGTCGAAACCGTAACCACTGTTGGGGGATTCGATGAATACGATAGCTGCGTCAGCTTCTTGCGGAGTGGAAACCAGCTCGAAGTATCTTTCCACCAGTTCCTTGCTCAGCGGAGTGATGTGCTGTTCCTCAATACGTCCACCCCAGAAGTCAATGTAGGAGGGGACATAACGCTCAGGGATATACACTTTCTTCTTTCCTTCCAACGGCAGTACGCCTGCATGGTTCTTTAGCATGACAACGCTTTTCAACTGGGCGTCGTAGCCTTCCTGCATGAATTCGGGACAGCCTACCACTTCGCTTGTGTGTGCCGGATCGAGATAAGGGTTCTCGAACAAACCGGTACGGAAGATATTGGTCAATAAACGGCGGGCGGAAGTCCGCATACGTTGCTGCATCCATTCTTCCCCCTGTTTTTCCACTCCTATATGGTAAGCATCGAGCACAGGTCCCCGGTCGTTATTTCCACCGAATTGGTCGACTCCTGCCATCAGAACTTTGTAATGGCGTTCTGCCACGCTTTTGGTTTCCATGCCCCATGGTTTTCCTTTGCAGGCGTATACTCCTACTTCGTCATGCGTGATTCCCCAGTCGGAGCAAATCACTCCGTCATAGTTTTGTTGTTCGCGCAGCATATCCTGAATAAACTTCCGGCTGAATCCACTACCTACACCGTCCGGTTCGAATCCTACGCAAGCGGAGTAGTCGGGCATCAAGGCAGCCGATACCTTGGTTTTGCCTTCCAACTTGAAAGCACCCTCCGTGAAAGGCAACGTATGCAGTTCGAAATTGCCGTTGGGGAAAACGGCGTATTTTCCATATCCCTGATGCCCGTCGCGTCCGCCTTCGTTGCATGCTCCGGTGCCCGGCCAGTGTTTCACCATCGTGTTTACACTGTTCCAACCCCATCCGTCACATATTTCCGCATCGCCTTCCGATGTCTGGAAACCGTCGCAATAGGCACGTGCCATATCGGTAGCAAGTTTGGTACCTTCTCCCATTGTATAGCAGAAGCGCATCCATCGCGGGTCGGTTCCTACGTCCACCATCGGGAAGAGGGAAGTGGCGAACCCCAGTGCCCTGTATTCGATGGAGCCTATTTCCGCAAAACGTTTCATGATTTCAGGTGAGAAAGTGGCGCACATGCCCAAACTGCCCGGCCACATGGAGATTTTGCCACCTCCGCCGGCGTTGAATTCCGCATCTGCCCGCGATGAGTGGCGGGGGTCGGAAGAGTTGTTGCACGGAATGCCGAATCCCAGACCTTCCACATAACCTTGTGCCGCATTGTTCCAACGGGCAGCCGTTTCCGGGCTTTCCACAGAGGTGATAAGCACGTGGCGTACTCCGTCTTTCTCGAGAAACGTCTTTTGTTCATCGGTCAGTTCCCAGGCAGGCATACCACTTTCGGTGTGCGTTTTGCCGTTGTAGACGTTTCTGTTCACGGGGATGGTCTGATGGCTGCTGTACAGCATAAGCCCTGCGATGTCTTCCATGCTGAGTTGGGCGGTCAAGTCCGCCACACGCGCATCTATCGGTTGCCGCCAGTCTTCATACACGTCCAGTCGGCCGTTGCGGTTCAAGTCTTTGAATGCGTAGCCATCCTGTTGGATAATGGTGATTCCTGACATCGGGCTGTATCCCAATGTGGCGCCGTCTTTTTGTGTTATCAGATGATATCCGTCTGCTACGGATTCCGTCCATCGCTGTCCGTTGCAACTGCATAGCACGCAGCCGGACAATAAGACAGACAAACATAAATTATTCTTTTTCATATATTATTTTTTACATTTTAAAACGACTTCAACCAGTCTGAAAGTTGAGACATTAATTCCTCATGATGTACAAAAGAGTCTAGATTTCCCCATCCATGTCCGGCGCCCCATCCGTTGCTGCTTTGCCAGCTGACTAATTTTGTCGGTATCCCTTTATTTATCAATGCCTGATAGTAGGCTTTGCCGTTTACAGTGGGAGGAACTTCCGTGTCATCTTCGGTGAATGTAATGAAAGCACGTGGCGTATCTGTTTTTACCTGTTTTTCGTTAGAATAAAGTTCCATTTGTGCCGTTGAAGGGTTTTTACCCAAGAAGTTTTCACGTGACCATGCATGTCCTTGGGCTCCCATTGTAATAACCGGATAGAACAGGATCTGGAAGTTGGGATGTGCATCTCCTGTGGAGTGAGTGGCAATAGTTGAAGCTAAGTGTCCTCCTGCGGAGAATCCCATAATTCCCACATCATCTTTGTTGACATACCATTCCTTCGCATGTTCGCGAACACGTTTGATGGTTGTTTCTGCGTCAGCGATCGGCAATTGGCAGTTACCTTCGGGAAGTGTATATTTTATCACAATCAAGGCGATTCCCCGTTCGTTGAAGAATGGAGCCCAGCCATTCCCTTCATAATTGTCTTCCGGTTTGCAATACCCGTATCCACCGCCGGGGCATACCACAACGGCCCGTCCCGTAGCAGTGTGGGAGGCAGGTAGAAAAACAAAAGTTTGAGGATTATCTAATGTGAACGAACGTGCGGCATAGCTGGGTGCTGTTTCGTCGTCTTTGATATGAAGTAAGAACGCTTTCATAATTTCCTCCGCTATTCTTTTCATTCCTTTATCATTGGGATGGGCTATAATGAAATCTTTCGTTATCGTATAAGGTTTTCCGTCTAAATCATACAGAATATCTCCTGTAGAAGGGCGAGTGACACCCACTTGGTCGATTCCTCTAAGGTCTACATAAGGAATTCCGTAAGCTGTTGCCGCTTGTTTGATAGCCGCCTCTTTCTCGTCGTCCTTCCAGAAACAGCCGGTAATAAACACATGCTTCGCTTGTTTTTTGCAATAACTCACCAACCGGCCTATTGCCGTTTTAAAAGCCGTCTTATCTTCTACATTTTCTCCCAAACGAATGACTATGACATCTTTGTCTTTACAATGCTGGTCCAGCAATGTATTCAGGTTCATGGACAGATTGCGCTCCCAATCGGCTATGTTTAGTGGAGTCACTTTTGAGCCGGGACGCTGTTGGCACAACATTCTCTCCAGTTGATGGCAATAGTCGTTCTCTTCTTTCGAAGCTGCCATTCCCCAGGCAGAGAACCATTCGATACTTGGGGCGTATTCATGGCGTGTGATGGAATTTCCCAAGCATAATACTTTTAATCCATTGGAGGTATCCTCTTTGTCATCGTCATCGTCTTTATTGTCTGTGCTTGGAGTCTCCTTTGGCGGTTCGTTTATCAGCGAATCGTTTTTACTGCAACTTTCAGTTAATAAACCGCACAATATAAAAAACAGAAAAATAAATCTCTTCATATACCTTATTTAATTTGTTATTTAAAGTTCAACTTATTTCTTGTAGATACGGGCTGCAAATCCACCGCCATTCTTCATCTCTATTGATAACTGACGGCTATCGGAGATAGTGATGAGCTCTCGTTTGTAGCTTGTAGCATCCGTGTTGGCGTTATCGCCGTCTTTGAATATTTCAGCTTCGTATGTGCCTGAATCAAGGAAAGAAAGGTCAAGTGTAAGACTGCGCGAATCTGTCCGATTATTCAGTGCACCTACAAACCAGTCTTTACCGTTTTGTCGTGCAATGGATATATACTCTCCTAATTTGCTGGTCAGTACCTTTGTCTCATCCCATACGGTGGGGATGGAAGCTAGGAATCGGGCACATTCTTTCTCTTTCTCGTACGTTGTGATGTTATCCGCCAGCGTACCTAATCCGGAGAAGAATATGATGTAGTCTGCTATTTGTCGGCATCGGGTACCTTTGCTTATCGGACGGTCGTGGTTTACTGTCCACTTGCTATGAGAAGCGTTACGCATCAGCCCCGCAGTGTAGTCGGTGGGTCCTGCCATACCGCGCAGGAAGGGGAAAGTGACGTCATAAGTTATCCAGTCGCCATTTCTGCCGCCCTCATATTTCAGATGTTCCTGTCCTTTTACTGCTTCGTATGCAAGTATGTTCGGATAGGCACGGTGCAGTCCGTGGGGAACAGGAGAACTGTGCAGGTTGAGCAGGAGTTTGTATTTAGCTGCCATTTCCGCTATTTTCCATTGCAGGTCAATATATTCTTGGTCGCTACGTTCAAAGAAGTCTATTTTTATACCTTTGATACCGTCATTGCTCAGCCTTCTGAATATGTATTCAAACGTGCTGTTGCCTGCCTTCTCCAATACATCGGAGAAGAAAGCCGCTTCCATCCACACCCATACACCTATGTTACTCTTTCTAGCCTGTTCGATGACATCTTTTAAGCAAGAATCATAAGAGAAATCGTTTTCCCACATATTGATACTTCCTGCATCGATAGTAATGTAAGGGATACCCATTTCTTTGGCAAAATTGATGTGGTATATATAATTTTCTAAATGGATACCCGGAGTACCTACTCCATCAAGAGAATAGGCTGTCATCCAGTCCCATGTGCTCATGCCGGGTTTAATCCACGATGTGTCGAACAATTTGCTGCGTGCTGGTGCCAATTTGTATATCATGTCGTTGTCCAGCAACTGTGACTCCTTGTCCATCACCATGAGGATGCGCCAGGGGAATGTCATGGAACCCTCGCAACTGGCAATATATTTATACCATTCGGAAGGCCATTTGTATGAACCGTCACGATAGGCACTTCTGACACGTTCCTGTTGATAACCTGCCAAGTGGTTGCCCGGCATTTTGCGAATGAACATACTTGGGTAGTTTTTGACATTCGCTTCAGCGATACACAAGATTTTCCCTTCGCATTTCACCATCAACGGCAACATAGCCAACTGGCATCCGCCGGAGATTTCCTTGATATCATACTGATAGAAATTCTCGTAGCTGTTGTTTGCGTTTTTCTGCCACGTATCTGTAGCTCCCGGACTAAGAGCGGCTGTCATAGTGAAGCTGGAGGGGAAACTGAAATCCACTTCTTCCGATAGGACCTTGAAATTCTTTTTCCGCTCTGATTCGAAGTGGTAAGCCATTCCTTCGTTGTAAGCTCTGAACACGATGCGGAACTCTTCGGAGAAGTGCAATGTCAGTTCATTGTAGATATCATTCACCGATTTTCGGATATAAAACGGCGAATCAATGGTTGTGTTGACCGATTCTTTGGTAGAACCGATGAAAGTAGAACCTTTTCCCCAGGTTTGTCCGTCGTCCAGTGTCATGGAGACGGGGGATGCGTTTACCACTGTTACACCATTGTGTGAGACGGTATACGTGATATTTCCTTCAGTCGAAATTTCCACTTTTAGCCCTCCATCGGGTGACTCTAATGTCGTGTCCTTACCCATAGCTACAGGTGGCTGTGGTTCCGGCTCAATTATTTCATTCTCATTGCTATCTTGGCATGCACCGAAAGTTAGCGACAGAAACAGGAGTCCTAACATTCCAAATTTTCGTTTCATCATAATATAGTACTGATTAGTTTTTATTTCCAAAATTCTCATATTCACCGTTCATCACTTGTTTTACGGCGTTCAAGTAACCGAAACCGTTCTTCATATCGGGCAGGAGATAGCTGCCTTCCACCCATTCGTTCCAAGAGTTGATTGTAATCAGTTTGGGACGTCCAGGGCGTTGGTCTACGTACTCTTTCGTCTTTTGCAAGAAAGCAGCAAAACTTTCGGGCGAATCGTTATAATGCACGATTTCATCGGCTTTTTTGTTCGGGAACCGGGGGGAATCATCCCAACCGATAGATGCATTCGGGAAGAAAGGAACTCCGAGCGAATCCAGTGCTTGCGTCCACTGTTCCCTGCGTTGCATGGCTTTTGTTCCCCATGATACATAGTCTTCTTCGAAAGGCCATCCCCAGTTGTATTTTGTTACACTGTTGACGCCTACCGTAGCCACCATTTCCATAAATTCGGGGAAGGGGAAGCCATCACCGATAAGCTGGAGATGTAAATTCGGGAATCCGGCTTTTTTCACCTCCTCTCTGAAGTAATCCATCGCCTTCTTCACTCCTTTGGCATCACCGAAGTTCTCGCGCAATTCGTAGTAACCGAAAATGGAAAATACCGGGCAACCGTCTATTTTGAAATAGTTTGGCTTGTGGAAATATTGGCGTATCACCCGTTCTACGATGATTTTGAAGTTATCCCAGTCTGCCGTACCGTTCCATAGACGCGATTTGTCATCCTTGTACCGGTGTACATTCCAATAATTGTGTGCCACGTGGTGATTGGCCCACATCAGGTAGAATTTCATTTTTTCGTTATTCTTGGCTTTCAGGAATCCGTTGTTGACGGTGCTTTCCAGAAAAGGCTGTCCATCATACCAGTACCAGTCGAAGATAAACATATTGATGCCATGGGCGGTTGCCACATCAATCCATTTCTCCATTACTTGCGTGTCATCATCCATTTCATATCCCCACAAAGGTACCTTCGGCTGGTAGTGTCCTTCGAAACGGGGATTACCTTTTTTGATGACTTCCCATTCACCGATGCCTTCTCCCCATAGAGTGTCTTGTCCCATCGGGTCGTTGTGGCATGACGGCCAGATATAAGCTGCCACATAATAGTCATCTTGTTTCTCAGTTTGTCTGTCTACTTTTTGAGTGGACGGGGTACATGAGCAAATTGCTGTCATAGCTGCCGCCATACAGAAACTTCTCCATGCGTTTTTGGTGATTGTCCTCATAAGAAATTTGCAATTTTAATAAATATAATAATGTGCAAATGTATAAATTGCCTAGGATTATAAAGGCTAAAATTTTGCCTATAAAGGCTAAAATTCTGCCAAACGGATTTGTAGACAGGGGTAGAGGTAGAAGGTTTGTGAAAGGAGTTCTGAGTATAGCGTAGAATATACAAAAGGCAAAATTTTGTCTTTTTTAGGTAAAATAATCGCCTATCTTGCAAATTTAAATATCGTATTTTGCAAACATTAAAATTAAGTTATGTTGATAAAAAAATCGATAAAATGAAGAAGATACTCATTGGAGTGATAGGGGTGCTCATTCAACTTGCAGTCAGCGGTGCTGTCTACGGGAAAGTACTGAACGTATATTCTCCCGACGGTACTGTAAAAGTCAGCATCGAGCTGAAAGATAAGATTTATTATTCAGTCTTTACCGGTGATGATATATTATTAGATAGGTGTACGATGGGGATGACCCTTTCCGATGGTACATTGGGAGTAAAACCTGTGCTGAGAAAAGTGCGGAAAGGCACGGTAGATGAAAGCAGGAAGCGGGAGATTCCCCTGAAAAATGAAACGGTGCGCAATCATTATAATTATTTGCGCATGAATATGGCGGGAGATTATACTGTAGAATTTCGTGTTTTTGATGACGGTGTAGCCTATCGTTTCATTACTGATAGAAAAAGTCCGATAGAGGTAGTCGGAGAAGATTTCAATATCAACTTTCCTACCGATTATCGTGCCTGTTTGGGTGAAGCACATGCTTTCTCCACCTCTTATGAGTCTGTTTATACCTGTATGCAGACGGAAAGTTACCGGAAGGATGATATCATGGCTTATTTGCCGGCATTGCTTGAAACGCCCGGTGGTTGTAAGATTTTGATATCGGAAGCCGACCTTACCGATTATCCCTGTATGTTTCTGAAAAGTACAGGTAACAATGGAATGTATGCCTTGTTTCCCAAATGTCCTGTCCGTTTCGAGGACGATAATGATTACAAATTCAAAATTTTGGAAGAAGCCTCGTATATTGCCCGGACGTCAGGAAAAAGAAGTTTCCCCTGGCGTTTCTTCGTGATTGCGAAAAACGAAAAGGTATTGGTTGAGAATGAAATGGTATATAAACTCTCAGCACCCTGTGAACTTGCCGATTATAGTTGGGTAAAACCTGGTAAATCAAGTTGGGAATGGTGGAATCCCCGTATTTATGATGTAGATTTCAGAGTGGGTGCCAATACGCAGACTTATAAATATTATATAGACTTTGCAGCGGAGTTGGGGTTGGAATATACATTGATGGACGGTGCTTGGATGGCAGCCGCCAGTGATCCTTGGACTCCTCATCCGGAAATCGATCTGCCGGAGGTTATCCGCTATGCCAAAGAGCATAATGTGAAGATTCTGCTTTGGCTGAGTTGGCTTACAGTAGAAAAACATTTTGACCAATTGTTCGCCAAGTATGCCGAATGGGGAGTAGCAGGATTAAAGATAGATTTTATGGAACGCAGCGACCAGTGGATGGTGAATTTCTATGAGCGTGTAGCTAAAGAAGCAGCCAAACACAAACTCGTAATCGATTTCCATGGTTCTTTCAAGCCTGCCGGACTGGAGTGCCGTTACCCCAATGTGCTTTCGTACGAAGGAGTGGTAGGTATGGAGATGGGCAAGCGTTGCGATCCTGCGAACAGCATTTGGCTGCCTTTCATCCGTAACACTGTAGGACCGATGGATTTTACTCCGGGAGCCATGAATAATGTTCATCCAGAAGAAAACCATTTTGATATATGGACGCATGGGAATCCTGCCGCTTCGGGGACACGTGCCTATCAGATGGCACTGTATGTAGTATTTGAAAGCGGGCTGCAAATGTTGGCGGACAGTCCTACGTTGTATTATCGCGAACGTCCCTGTACGGATTTCATAGCCAGTGTTCCTGTGGTATGGGATGAGACGAGAGTTTTGGATGCCAAGTTGGGCGAATATATAGTTATTGCCCGTCGGAGTGGAGATAAGTGGTTCGTGGGGGCTATTACGAATGGTGAGCCGCGTACTGTCACGGTCAACCTCGATTTCCTTTCTCCCAATAGGGATTTTCATCTGACCGGCTTTGCCGACGGCATGAATGCCGACCGTTCGGCGATGGATTACATAAGGCGGGAGTCAGAGATTCGCTCTACTTCTACATTGACGTTGAAGATGGTTCGCAACGGAGGATATGTGGGAGTGATTGAGTAAATTAATTATTTATCAAAATATTTTTTCGATCAGATTAAATGACGTGAACCGGACAGGTTTCACATGAAATAAAATGATCAAAAAACTATTGTTAACTTTAATAATTTTCAGTATGGATTTAAATTCATTGAAAAAGAAGCAAAGAATGGTGGTTGCCTTGCCATTGTTTGCTTGTATTCTCGGCAGTTATCCGTTGGATGCCGTGGCTGAGAATAGTGGTATTCCTGTGCAAGAGGTTTTGCAAAACAAAGCTCCATTGAAACGCACTTTATATGGAACTGTGATTGATGCTACCAGTGGCGAGTCACTGGTAGGGGTTAATATCCGCGTTAAAGGTAGTGACCGAGGTACTATTACCGACCTTGATGGTAAATTCAAATTAGAGGTGACTAACAAAACGGAATTGGAATGTTCTTATATCGGTTATAAGAGCCAGACGGTAATAGTAGGTGATTTGGGCGTTATCCAGATTAAAATGGTGTCGGATAATGAAGTATTGGATGAAGTTGTGATTATCGGTGCCGGTACGCAGAAGAAAGTCTCAGTGACAGGTTCTATTGCCAGCGTGAAAGGTACTGTCCTGAAAGCTCCGTCTTCTTCATTGACCAACAACCTTGCCGGTAAATTGTCTGGTGTGGTTGCAAAAACGAATAGTGGTGAACCGGGAGCAGCTTCCGATTTCTATATTCGTGGTATCAATACGTTCGGTGGCGTAGCCACACCTTTGATTTTGCTCAATGGAGTGGAAATCTCATCCGGCGACTTGAACACGATTCCGGCAGAAACAATTGAAAGTTTCACCATACTGAAAGATGCATCTGCAACAGCTATTTATGGTAACCGGGGTGCGAATGGTGTCATGTTGGTGACAACGAAAAGCGGTTCTGAAAATACGAAAGCAACCGTGAACGTGTCGTTGGAAGCTTCTTATTTCCAGCCAATGAATCGTATTGAGTTTGCAGACGGTCCTACTTACATGCGCAAGTTTAACGAAGCCCGTCAGGCACGTGATTATGATGACGTTTATAATGCCGACCAAATTCAATACACTGCAGATGGAATCAATCCGTACGCATATCCAAACGTGGACTGGTATGATACTATATTTAAAAAAGGAAATTTTAACCAACGTGCTAATGTTAATGTACAGGGGGGTGGTTCAAGAGTTACCTACTTCCTAAGCTTGCAGGCCAACCACGATACAGGTTTGATGAATACGCCAAAGAACTATTTCTATGACACTAACTTCAACACGTGGGAATATAATTTTCAGAACAATATCTCCTACAAATTATCCAATACAACAACAGTAGACCTGCGTATCATGACACAAATGGGACATCGTAATGGTCCTGAGTACTCTACTGCTGATATGTATAAAAGTGTAATGGCCACCAATCCCGTATCGTTTCCTGCTGCTTTTCCAGCACAAGAGGGGGACAGGGGGCATATCCGTTTCGGTAATGTAGTATTAATCCCGGGAGTATATGGTGAGAATCCATATGCCAATATGTTGAAGTCGTTTCAAGAAGTCAATTATAATACAATGAACACTTCTTTGAATGTGGCTCAGAAATTAGATTTCATCACAGAAGGACTGAGTGCGAAGGTATTGGTTAACTTTAAAAATTATTCACACTCCAAATATAAACGTTCTATCGACCCTTTCTATTATCAGATGAAAGCGAACTCTTTCGATCCGGAAACAAATGAGTATGATTTGGAAGCATTGAAAACCGGAAAATATTTTATTGAAGAGTCCGATCACAAAAAAGAACAGGACCAGACTTTCTATTTGGATGCACGGTTGGACTGGAAACGTAGTTTCGGATATCATAATCTCACCGCCATGGCAATGTACATGATGCGTGAATATCGCAATTCCATACTTCCTAATCGTAACCAAGGTTATTCAGGTCGTATCACTTACGACTATGCCAATAAATATCTTGTAGAGTTCAACTTCGGATATAACGGTTCCGAACGTTTGGCTTCGGGTACACGTTTCGAGTTTTTCCCTGCTGTGTCTCTCGGATGGGTGGTAAGTAACGAAGATTTCTGGGAACCGGCTTCAAAGTATATCAACCATTTGAAAATCAGAGGTTCTTACGGGCTGGTTGGTAGCGATCAGTTCAACAAAGATGCTCCCCATTTCCTTTATTACAATCAGATTAATTTCGCTCCTAATGCTGGTATAAATGAGTTCTACGACAAAAGATTAATATACTCTACCGGTATGCCGGGTAGTACGATTGTCCGTGAAGGACCTGAATTCAAAACTCTTGCCATACAGAACGCAGGTTGGGAACGTGTGAAAAAATTAAATGTCGGAGTTGATATTTCATTTTTCGATCAAGTGAATCTTACATTTGATTATTTCTATGACCATCGTGACCGGATTTTGATGAAGCGTGCTTCTTTCCCCAGTTTATTGGGATATGGAGGGTATGTGCCTTGGAGTAATATTGGTGAAGTAATCAACAAAGGTGTGGAAATAAGCCTAAACTGGAATAAACAATTCGGTAAGAACTGGTTTGTTGATTTCCGCGGAAACTTTACTTTCAACCGTAATAAATATGAATATGCTGACGAACCGGACTATCCGTATGTATGGCAGACGAAAACCGGCAAACCGTTGAATACACTAACCGGATATTTAGCCGACGGATTATTCAGCAGTCAAGAAGAGATAGACAACTGGGCGGATCAGTCGCAATTGGGGGGGAACAACCTGCGTCCGGGTGATATCAAGTATCGGGATATTAACGGTGACGGACAAATCACGGAACAAGACCAAGTAATGCTTTCTCCCTATGCAGACATTCCCAATATTCAATACGGTTTTGGCTTAAATCTAACTTATAAGAAGTTTGATTTTGGTGTATTCTTCAATGGTTCTGCCAAACGTAAGATTATGATTAATGAGGGATATGCTCCTTTCCAAAGCGGAGGAGGTGACGGACATTCAGGGCAAACTCTGCCGACTAACTTGATGCAATGGATTGCCGACGGGCATTGGTCGGTAGATAATCCGAATCCAAATGCGGTTTATCCCCGCTTGGGAACAACTATCAGTGACATTCAAAATAATATTGTGAAGAGTTCCTTCTGGATGCGCAATGCTAATTTTTTACGGTTCAAAACACTGGAATTCGGTTATACATTCCCTCATTGCCGTGTTTATTTCAATGGGGACAATCTTGCAGTGTTCAGCCCGTTCAAATTATGGGATCCGGAGCTTGCATGGAATGCCTACCCATTGCAGCGTACTTTCAATCTTGGAGTACAACTTACATTCTAAATGTACAATTCATAAAAATAATTCAGATATGAACATTTTAAAGTATACCAATCGATTCATAAAATCAGGTTTTGTCGGCATAACCTGCCTGGCCTGTTTTTCTTCATGCAATTACTTGGATGTCATTCCTCCGGCACAACCGGACATGGAAGATACGATGACAGACAAATCTGCAACACTGGGATTTTTATTTTCCTGCTATGCTCCAATACTGGAGTTTCATACATATAATATCAATTATCTTGAAAATGGTTCGGACGAGACACTTTATCCACTGACGTGGTCAGGGCAATGCCAGAAAATTCAGTTTGGTACAGCTAATACAACTGATGGTATCGGAATGTGGTATACATGGTATTCTGCATTAGGGCAAGTACATCGTTTCCTACAACAGATTGATATCTTAAATCCGGTCGGAGTGACAGAAGATGATAAAGACGAATACAAAGGCGAGTGTTACTTTTTGGATGCATATTACCATTTCCGATTGCTGAATACTTACGGCCCCATTCCTATCGTTTCGGAAATGATGGACCCTAACATAACTAAGAATGAGATGCCGGGACGTTCGCACTTTGATTATTGTGTGAAATACATTGTTGATAAACTTGATCAGGCTGCCTATCTGCTTCCCGATAAACGAGAACTTAGTGATGCGGGACGTGCTGATGCCACTATTTGTAAGTGTATTAAAGCCCGTGTGCTACTTTATGCCGCTTCTCCTTTATGGAATGGTTCGTTCTACGATAAGAGTTGGAAAAATAGCAAATACGAAACTCCGGGATATGGTAATGAACTGGTAAGTTCTCAATATGAACGAAAAAAATGGGACAATGCGTTGGTTGCATGTCAGGAGGCTCTCACTGCTGCCAAGAAGGCCGGTTATAATTTATTTGATATAGAAACAGCCAATTCGATTGCCGAAAAGCAAAAAGTTCCATTGCCTTTTATTCCCGGAAAAGAGGAAGATACACCGGAAAACACCTTGTTTAAAGAGCGTGTCCGTATGTTCCAATACTTGGTCGCTTCGAATGAAAGTGATGGAAACAACGAACTTATCTGGGGTGTGAACACGAAGCGTATGGGACCGTCGGACTATTGGCCTACGATTTCGCAAGCTCCCCGAAAGATTATCAAAACGAACGGAACTACCTGGCACTCTATGAGTGGATGGTCTTTCAATGCTCCGACGCTGAATACCGTACAACGTTTTTATACGGAAAATGGAAAACTTCCTGCCGATGATAATGACTTCTATCGTAAAAGTGAATGGTATACTCGCTTCTATGAGGGTACGTCGAGTCCGGCTTTGGAGAGGGATGACATCGATAAGGAAGATGTGAAGAACGACATTATCAAATTCAATGTTGGTAGAGAAGCCCGCTACTATGCATGGATTGCTTTTGACGGTTGCCAGTATGCCACGAATATACGCGATGGAGAACCGCTTTGGCTCAATCTGAAGAATAGTGCTACCAATGGATATGTGCTTAACGACCGTAACTATACCGGAACCGGATTTATGACAAAGAAGTTCATGACACCCGATATCAAGTATGACAAGACAAACAAAGTGACGGGAAATACCACCCGGTTGCCGTTTATCCGCATGGCGGAACTCTATTTGAATCTTGCCGAATGTTATGCGGCATTAGGGAATAATGGGGAGGCCTTGAAGCAACTCAATTTCGTACGCGAACGTGCCGGCTTTGATGGATTGACGGAGGCAGATATGCCAAGATTGAATATGAGTGTGGTCGATTTGATTCGTAACGAACGTTTTGTTGAATTGTTCAAGGAAGGACACCGTTACTACGATATGCGTCGTTGGACAATTGCTCCTCAAGTATCTGGTGCTGGTAAAATTTATGTTTTGAACAACAACAAAGTAGATCCGACTTTCGAGGAATTTAACCAGCCGATATTGGCGGAACAACCCTTGAGATGGTACAACCGTTTGTATCTGCTTCCACCGGACGACACGGAGATATACAGCAATCCACAGTTAGTGCAGGCACCCGGTTATTAATAAATAAAAGAATACATTATGAAAGCTAAGTTTATAGGAATTGCAAGTATGCTCGCTTTACTGGCGGCTTGCGATCAAGATAAATACGAATTGGACAATTTGGTTCCCGAAGAGTACAACAAGATATTGTACATCAAGGAATACGGAACTCCTGAAATAACCTTATACAATGCTGATGAGAAGAGTACATATTCTTTCTCTGTTAATCTCGGAGGTAAGGACTTTATGGCGCAGCCGGCTGCTTGCGACATCCGTACGCTGACACAGGCAGAGGTAGACCAAAAATACAGCATTCCCGAAGGGACCAATTACAAGGTACTTACCAAAGGCTATTCCATTGACAACTTGCATTTGGATTTTGCAACGGAAGAGTTCTACAAACAGGTTACTGTGTCTATGACACCCAAAGTCATTGAGGATGAAATAAACACTGCCCCCAATTCTACATGGGTATTACCCATATGTTTACATAGTGAGAGCGACCTGGTGAATGCTGCAAAAAATGAGATATTCATGAAAATCAACGTCGTTAGTCCGTCTGTAGGTTTCAATAGTGCTGTCGAACGGATTGTACAGTATGAGAATGGCACTCCTCGCGTCAACTCGGTTGAGTTTGGTATTGATGCGGAAAACCAGTGGGGGCTTACATGTACATTCGCGGTTGATGAAACATATGCGGCTGCAATGTATCCTACGTATAAGCTATTGCCGGCAGAATGTTATGAGTTCTCCGAAAATATACAGTTGCGCAAGGGAGAAAAGATCGCAGACCTGTTTATAACCTTTACCGGTGAGAAATTGGAATGGGGAGATTATGTGCTTCCGATTCGTATGAGTAGTGATCCTGTTGCTTCTTCACCGGAGAAAAATATGCACGTACTAGTCATTCATCATAGCAGTAACTGGGAGGTTACAGGTAAATATGAAGAAAGACGATATAATTCGGGAGGTAAATTCAAACATCTTTTGGATGGTGATCCTAAAACATTCTGGGCAAGCCACTGGGATGGTCCTAACGCGCGAGATCTTCCTCCTGTCCTGGTTATAGATACGAAAGAAGAGCATTCTTTCGGTAAAATTGGATTTATGCATATAGATAATGATGGTCAGAAGGATAAGCATAATTACCAACTTGAGTTTTATGTTAGTTCCGATTCCAGAACCTGGTGGAATTTTGACCATGAGAAGTTCTGGGAAGGAAAAGAAAATGGAGATGTCGACTGGACTGAATATGGATGGAAGACAGATACCAACTGGGAGAATCAAGCCAACTGGGTGCCTGTGGGCAAGGTGACAGAGATGAAGAGTCTGCATCACCCCGAATATGAATATTTTGATTTGGACAGTAGCGTGAAAGGCCGGTACTTCATTATCAAAGTGACATATAGTGGTACTCGGGATATGGTTGAGTTTGCAGAAATTGATCTTCAGACGGTAGATTGAATGACAACTCTTCATTGAAAGAATCAGCTTTGGGGACCGTTCATATATGGTCGGTCCCGAAGTGATTCTTTGGAGCGAAGTCTGAACAGATTATTATTTCGCGAATGGACTTTAATTGATTTTTAAACTTCTTAATCTTTAAGGATAATATGAAAAAGATTTTTTTGTCGGCAGCGGTTATTGGACTACTTGCAAGCTGCTCACAGACAGAAGGACTGTCTGTCGATAATTCTACGGCAGATAGCCGTCGGATACAACTTTCGGTGGGGGTAGGCGACTTGCAGACGCGTGCCGGTTATAACAGTGAAAACTTAGAACAGTTCCAGTTGATTATCGACAACCCCGGAAATGTGGAGTATAACTACAACATTCTGATGCAAAAGGGCGATGATGGGTGGAATACTTCCAGTGGCGAGGCATTGATGTGGGACCCCAATACTCCGAATATAACAGTATGTGCCTTTGCGCCTGCTAAAGACGACGTGCAATTGACAAACAGAAGTCTTGAAGTAAAAGTACCCTCTAATCAGAGCACGGAAGATGCTTTGAAGACGGCAGACTTCCTGTTGGCGAAGAGAGCGGTCAATCTTCAAAATGAGGATGGCAGACTTGATATCAAATTGAAACATAAATTGTGCAAATTGATTATCAAACCCGTTAGCGGTGGAGTTGCAGCACCGGTGGACAACTTGAAGGTGAATGGCGTAATTTTAAGCGGAACTTGCGATTTGACGACGGCAACACCGGCCGTAGTAGCCGCTTCTTCTGCCGGCACGGCAAGCATCACGCCTTTCAAGAATGCGGAGGGAGCTTACGAGTGTATTTTGCTGCCGCAAAATGCCGGAACGTTCGTTACTTTCAATATCGGTGATACGGATTATGAATGGAAATCTGATGAAGCTCAACTCACGGAGGGTACTTGCTATACTCTGACGATGGATGTGGTTACTTCTGAATCGAATCTGGAGGCAATCAAATAGGCAGATAACAATTAGTCACTCAATTAAGTAGAATATACAATGAAAACATTCAGATATTTTTATTTGCTTGCAGCTCTTACTGCATTTTCGGCTTGCAGCAACGACGACGATGAAGTGCAAGGACAAAGCTCGGCGACAAATGCCGACAAGGTTCTGATAAACGCTGTGGTGGACGGCAATTCGCTGTTCACGCGTAGCAACCCTATGGGGGCGAATGATGCCAGCCAACAGACATTTAATCAAGGTGACAAACTGGCGGTTGGATGTGGCGATGAACTCCCTGTGGTATACACGATGGGCGCGGATAAGAACTGGGCAACCGAAGGGGAAAACGGCCTGGCATGGGCGGAATCTTATCTGGAAGCGGTAGCTTATCATGCGTATTATCCCGCAGTGGCGAGTGTCTCTTTTAGCACTTTCATTCTGCCTGTTGACCAATCGTCGAACGAGAACATCACCAATGCGGACTACATGACCGGTACGACGGAAATATCCGAAAGGCCTGCCGATGGTGTATTGAGGCTGAATATGAACCGTCGGATGGCACGTGTTATCATCAAAATAGCCGGTGTAGAAGAAGGGCTGGGCAGTGTGACGTCACTGACCATCAGCTCTCAGTATGCCGCCATTTCTCCGGTGAACGTGGAAGGCCCCGTGAAATCCATCACACCCTATGCAATGGGCAATGATACGTATGCCGCTTTGGTAATACCGGGCGAGGGTAGCAATACGGAAACGTTTGTTGAAGTAGGAACGACGACTGGCGGTACAAGAAAGATTACAGGCATCAAACCAGCCGAAGCCGGTAAAAGTTATACTTACGACCTTTACGTAGGTGAACGTGGCGCCACACTGTCCGATCCGATTGTGGAAGACTGGACCGAGGGTACGTTGCAGGGAACCTTGACTGTAACGGCAGCAAAAAGATTGGAACGTACAGGTTGGAGAGTAACCGGTAAATTTGAAGAGAATGAGGATGAATCATTTATGAAGCTTATAGATGGTGATACGAATACATTCTGGCGTAGCGATTGGTGTTATCGGGGATGTGACAAACCTTATTATGTGGTTATTGATCTTGGTGAGAATGCCAACTATGTGTTTACGGGAGTGGAAATTATGGAACATAGGGACATCACAGGTCCGTATAAATGTAATTTCTATGTTACAGACCAATGGGAATGGAGAGAACCATTGAGAGATTTAGGAGGAACAGAAGGCTATGAAGGTGATTGGCATTGGAATACTCATGGTGGAAATGGTACTCTTGATACAACAAAATGGAGTGAGGGATGGACAAAGGTGAATAATGCGGATATAACATTAGAAAGCAGTGCGAATTTCCAAAAAATATCAATCAATAATGAGAATGCAAAAGGGCGTTATTTCATGATAGAAGTTACAGAAATGGAAGGAAATCCCAATAGTTGGATAGGTTTTGCTGAAATTTATCTGTGGGGTAAAGACGCCAAATAGCGTTTATTTATCACCTATCTTAATCAAGAAAGGAAGAACTCTTTCTTTGGGAAAAAATCCCGAAGAAAGAGTTTTCTCTATGGTCGCTCTAATAAGTTGTAGATAATATAGTTTACTAATTGATTTGTATTGTATATGAAAAGAAAATTTGTGACTTGTTTGTTGTCTGTCCTGTTTTTAGCGGCAGATACGTATTCATTTGGCGAATGCAAAGGAACCGTTACGCCAAGTGTCGTTATAACGGAAAGTCAATGGAAAGGAAAGAGGGTTGCTTTCTTGGGTGATTCCATTACGGATGAACAACGAGTGGGTACCACAAAGTGTTATTGGGAGTATTTGGCAGAGTGGCTCGGCTTGTGTCCCTTGGTATATGGCATCAATGGAAACGAATGGAACGGAGTTCTGCAGCAGGCGCATAAATTGCGGAAAGAGCAGAAGGATACGGTAGACGCTATTGTCATCTTTGCCGGTACCAACGACTTTTTTGCAAATGTCCCGTTAGGAGAGTGGTATACGGACCCTATATGTAAAAAGCCGAGAGTAGCGGATACACAATTGGAATATTCCCGCAAATATCGTATGCCATTGCTGAAAGACGATACGTTCAAAGGGCGAATCAACAGGGTGCTTCACTTTCTGAAGACGAACTATCCGGACAAGCAAGTGATTCTGCTGACTCCGCTTCATCGTGCGCAAGCCCGCTTCAGCAGTGAAAATGTACAGCCCGACGAAGGATTCGCCAATCAAATAGGCGTTTATATAGATGAATACGTCCAAGCTGTCAAAGAAGCCGGCAATGTATGGGCAGTACCCGTCATCGATCTTCATAGCCTTAGCGGATTATACCCGCTAAACGATTCGTGCTCCATTTATTTTCATGATGCGGATACCGACAGGCTGCATCCTAATGCGACAGGCCATCGCAGGATGGCAAAAACTTTGCTGTATCAGTTGTTGGCACTTCCGGCAACGTTCTGATGCCGGTATAAACGAACTGGCTGGCTATTATTCAGAGATATATGATAAGAAGGCAAAGAAGTGGGAAACTTGCCATTCTTATCATATATTTTATTGATAATTACTAACAGCCGACTGGAGTTGTCCAATCAGCCGACCCTTGTCGTCCAATCGGACAACTTCCGTCGGCTGATTGGACAACTCCAGCCGACTTCTTATATGTAAGCTGTTTTAATTTGATAGGACTGACATATCCGATGCGAAAGTTGCTAAACCGGAATCCACGGCTGAGCGACAAGGAGAACGGAAGAATCCGTAGGAAGAGGAGTCTGAAAACGTCAGATAAAGGAGGAGATGTAGGAAATAGGCGATATGATAGAATATTGTCTTTTTTAGACAAAATATTCGCTTTCTATTTATTAATAAGTGTGTTTATTTGTGGGCATGATACATATTGGTATGAAGGTTACACATCATTTACAATAGATATGAAAAGAAAAATGACAATTTTAGGGATACTTTGTATGAGTATGCCAATCGTAATGGGACAACAAAGCTCATTTAGCGATCAAGAACGAAAAACATCCGATACTGCCGTTTATTTGGATACGAATAGACCAATCGAAGAGCGAGTGAAAGATGCATTGAACCAGATGACCCTTGAAGAAAAGGTGAAGATGATTCATGCTCAGTCTAAATTTAGTTCGGCAGGCGTTCCCCGTCTCGGAATCCCCGAAGTATGGGCTACCGACGGTCCTCACGGTATCCGTCCGGAAGTGTTGTGGGATGAATGGGATCAGGCGGGATGGACAAACGACTCCTGTATTGCCTATCCGGCACTGACGTGTCTTGCTGCTACATGGAATCCCGAAATGTCGCACCTTTATGGGAAAGGTATCGGTGAAGAGGCGCGTTATCGCAAGAAGGATATCTTGTTGGGCCCCGGTGTGAATATCTACCGTACTCCCTTGAACGGACGTAACTTCGAGTATATGGGAGAAGACCCGTATCTATCCGCCACTATGGTAGTTCCTTACATCAAAGGTGTACAAGAGAACGGTGTAGCTGCCTGTGTGAAGCATTATGCCTTGAACAATCAGGAGTTCAACCGCCATACCACCAATGTGCAATTGAGTGATCGTGCTCTTTATGAAATATACCTGCCTGCTTTTAAAGCGGCTGTTCAGGAGGGTGGAACATGGTCGATTATGGGCTCTTATAATCTTTATCAGGGGCAGCATGCTTGTCACAACAAACGTCTACTCAAAGATATTCTTCGTGATGAATGGGGCTTCGACGGCGTGGTAGTGTCCGACTGGGGGGGTGTGCACAACACCGAACAGGCTATTCACAATGGTATGGACTTGGAATTTGGTTCCTGGACGAACGGACTGTCTGCCGGAACGAGAAATGCGTATGATAATTATTACCTTGCTTTCCCTTACCTGAAACTGATAAAAGAGGGTAAAGTAGGGACAAAGGAACTGGACGAAAAGGTTAGCAATGTTCTTCGTCTGATATTCCGTACTTCAATGGATCCGCACAAACCGTTCGGCTCTTTAGGCTCTCCCGAGCACGGACGAGCCGGACGTCAGATAGCTGAAGAAGGAATTGTATTGTTGCAGAACAACGGTAACGTATTGCCTATCGATTTGAATAAAACGAAGAAAATAGCAGTGATCGGTGAAAATGCGATAAAGATGATGACTGTGGGCGGTGGTAGTTCTTCTTTGAAAGTGAAATATGAGATTTCGCCATTGGATGGACTGAAAAACCGTGTGGGCTCAAAAGCGGAAGTAGTATATGTCCGTGGGTATGTAGGCGATCCGACAGGAGAGTATAACGGTGTGAAAACCGGTCAGGATTTGAAGGACAACCGTTCGGAAGATGAACTGCTCGCAGAGGCTTTGCAAGTGGCTAAAGATGCCGACTATGTTATCTTCTTCGGTGGCTTGAACAAGAGCAATCATCAGGATTGTGAAGATTCGGACCGTGCCTCTTTGGGTTTGCCATACGCGCAGGATAGAGTGATAAGCGAACTGGCAAAGGTGAATAAAAACCTGATTGTTGTCAATATCTCCGGCAATGCTGTGGCCATGCCTTGGGTGAATGAAGTGCCTGCTATTGTTCAAGGTTGGTTCCTGGGGTCGGAAGCCGGAACAGCTCTTGCTTCCGTATTGGTGGGAGACGCTAATCCTTCAGGAAAACTTCCTTTCACTTTCCCTGCAAAACTGGAAGATGTAGGTGCTCATAAACTGGGCGAATATCCGGGTAATAAAGAAGAACTGGCACAGTCTAAACATAGAGGAGACACCATTAATGAAATCTATCGGGAAGATATTTTCGTAGGTTATCGCTGGGCGGATAAAGAGAAAATCAAACCGTTGTTCCCGTTCGGACACGGATTGAGCTACACTACTTTCGCCTATGGAAAACCCTCGGCCGACAAGAAAACAATGACTGCAGATGATACCATTTCTTTCACAGTCAATGTGAAGAATACAGGCACTCGTGAAGGTCAGGAGGTTGTTCAGCTTTATATCAGTGATAAGAAATCCTCTCTCCCTCGTCCGGTAAAAGAGTTGAAAGGTTTCCAAAAAGTGAAATTGGCTCCGGGAGAAGAGAAAGCGGTAACGCTGACGATTGATAAGAAAGCATTGAGCTTCTTTGATGATGCCAAACACGAATGGGTGGCCGAACCGGGCAAGTTTGAAGCGGTTATTGGAAGTTCATCAAGAGATATTAAGGGAATTGTTCTGTTTGAATTAAAATAAGATCTGAATTTTAATATAACTCGTAAGATGTAAATATTTATTAGGGTTTCTCGTAGGAAAGCAATTGAATTGTTTGAAATAAGAGTAAGGAACAGAATAGGGATGGAAATTTCAACTATACTGGGCGATTGTCGGAAAATAAAAAAATGTGTAGTTATATTTTTTATTGAAAAGGCTGTTTTGTATATAATAATATTCTGTTGAGCCAAAGCCTAGTACTATTATGGACTTCAAATGGAAAACGAATCTAATACGACTAGACCTAGATATTGAAAAATATATTATATGGCTGATTAGGGAATTTTTTCTCACTACTTATTTTGGGGGTAGTCAAGCAGGAATGAAGGATGTAAGTATAGATTATTATGTGTTTAAAAATTAAAATATTCTCGGGATATATTATCTTGATATTCCTGCTTGTCTTGACCATTTGTCTCTTCCGTAAGGAACAGATGAAGCGAAACTGTTTGCAACAGGATGAACAGGAACTGCTTCATTTCTGGCATCTGACCGGAGAAGCCTACGCCGGCCTGCTGGATCTGGCTACTTATGGAGAGACGGTCAGTGTGTGGGACGAGAATGACCGGAGTACTTATCAGAAAAGGAGAAACGAGGTATGCGGCACATTACAGTCCTTGAAGCAATATGTCCATGCATCCGGACAACGGGTGCATATAGATTCGCTGTGCCTGCTTCTGGCGAGAAAGGAACAGTTGCTTGACACGGTAATGCATACGTTCAGCCGTTTTCGTGAAGCCGGTGAAATCATAAACCGGAAAATCCCGGTGATTGCATCCCATATCCGCGAAGAGAAAGTGTCTGTTGGAGTCAAAGAGGAAGTTTCGAAGAAAAGTTTTTGGTCCTTCCTCAAACGTAAGAAGAGAAAATCCGTTTATTCGGAACAGAAGGAAAAACGGGAACGGCTACAACCTGCAGAAAAAGACCGGGAGATCTCAACTGCAAGTATGCTTCATTCTCTAAACAAGGAACTGACCGGCAGGCAGGAGACTGAGCGTGAACGGCTGCTGGTACAAATGGAGCGTCTGTACAATAACAATATGGCATTAAATTGCAGGTTGTATGGTATCATCAGGGATTTTGAATCGGAGACCGACCGGCGCCTTGAGGAACGTTACATGCAGTTCCTTTGGGCACGAGACCGGTCCTTTTATACGGTTTCCACTCTTGCCGTCTTTATTTCATTGCTGACTATTTTACTTTATATCATCATACATCGGGAGTTGAACCGGCGGAACCGATACCGACATCAGCTGGAAGCTTCCAACTTGGAAAACATGGAACTCCTCCAATCCAGGAAGCGTATGATGCTGACTATCGCCCATGACCTGCGCTCTCCCCTTGCCACTATCAGAGCAACGGCGGAACTGCTGCCCGGTGAAAAGGAAAGGGCCGGACAGGAGGAATATGCCGAAAATATCCGGCATGCATCGGACTATATGCTTTCTCTGGTTGATACACTGATGAATTTCTATCTGCTTGATACAGGACAGGCACGGGAGAATATTTCCGTTTTTTGTCTGGAAACCCTGTTCAGGGAGATTACCAACAATTACATGCCGCTCGTTCAAAAGAAAGGATTGCAACTGTTGACCCGGTATTCCGGCATGAACGCTGTTGTCAGTTGTGACAAGGGACATTTACAGCAGATTGTGAATAATCTGCTTTCCAACGCTCTGAAATTTACCGGGAAAGGATATATCCGGCTGGAGGTGACATTCAACGTCGGCGAACTGTGTATTAAAGTACAGGATACGGGAGCGGGAATGAATGATGAGGAACAGAAGCGGATATTCAATGCGTTCGAAAGGCTTGACAATGCCCGTGGTGTTTCCGGTTTCGGACTTGGCCTTGCCATCGTTTCTCAGCTTGTTTCACAGCTGGGCGGTTCCATCGGGGTAGAGAGTCACCCGAGGAAAGGCAGTTGTTTTACCGTATCTCTGCCCCTTTTCCCTGCTGACAGTAGTTCCTTGAAGGAGAAGTTACAATTTCCGTCTGATTATCAAATGGAAGGCCTGCGTATTCTTCTTCTTGATGATGACCCGAGACAGCTTTCCGTAACACGTGAGATATTCAGGCGAAACCGGGTTGAATGTGACTGTTATACCGATTTCCGGCAGGTGGTTGCAAAATTACGGGATGAGGATTATGATGCGTTGCTGACGGATATCCGCATGCCTGACATGGACGGGTTCGGGTTGCTGGAGTTGTTACGTTCATCCAATATGGAAAGGGCCGGAACAATTCCGGTCATAGCCGTGACTGCCGATATGGATCCGGAAGAGGAGTACCTTTCCCGGGGATTTGCCGGATGTATCCGTAAACCCTTCCGGATGAATGAGCTGCTGGAAACCGTTTCCCGAATTGTCAGAGAAAATAGGCGGACGGCATGGCAACCGGATTTTTCCCTGATTTTGACCGGGGAGGACAACAAGGGGGAGATGCTTGGTATCTTCATCTGGGAAAGCCGCAAGGATCTTGACAGATTGCACGGGGCGTTGGAAAGGGATGATCGTCAGACAGTCCGTGAGATTCTGCACAAGAACCTTCCCCTGTGGACAAGTGTCCGCCTTGATTATCCGATAGAGGAACTGCAGGCTATTGTACTGTCCGAACCGGAACTCTGGACGGAAGAACAGATAAGGTGTATTTATAAAGTAGGAGAAGCAGCAGGGAAACTAATTGCCTGTGCTGAAAATATGAAGAAGAATATAAAATAAGCAAATGAAAAATATACTGATTATAGAGGATGATGTTGTCTTCAGCCGCAGTATCAGTAACTGGCTGAAGAAAAAGGGTATGGCAACCGCTCATGTGGCTACACTTTCGGCAGCCCGTAAGGAACTTCAGGCCAAAGAGTTCGACCTTGTTCTGGCTGACCTGCGCCTGCCGGACGGCAGCAGTATGGAGCTGCTAAAGTGGATGAAAGGAAAACATTATTCCATTCCGTTCCTTATTATGACCAGTTACGGCCAGGTGGAGAATGCGGTGGAAGCCATGCAGCTTGGGGCTTCCAATTACCTTTGCAAGCCGGTACATCCGGACCGGCTTTGGAAAGTCATAGAAAAAGAGTTCAGCCGTCCGCAGCATGGCAGTACGGAATTCTACCGTGGTGAAAGTGAAAAGGCCCGTGAGATGTACCGGCTGATAGGCCCTGTGGCCCGTTCTGACATGTCCGTCTTGCTTCGTGGAGCATCGGGTACGGGTAAGGAACATATTGCCGCCGAGATTCATGAGCGGAGCCTGCGCAGGCACAAGCCTTTTGTAGCCGTGGACTGCGGTGCCGTTTCCGATGACCTTGTCAGATCCGAATTCTTCGGGTACTGCAAAGGGGCGTTCACCGGTGCGGACAGTGACAAGGCGGGACTTTTCCAGGCTGCCGAAGGTGGCACGTTGTTCCTTGATGAAATCGGTAACCTTGCTCCCGTAAATCAGATGAAACTGCTTCGCGCCCTGCAAGAAAAGCGTTACATGCCGGTCGGGACAGTCAGGGAACGGCCCTTTGATATCCGCCTTATCGCCGCCACCAACGCGGATCTGGAGAAGGCCATTGCGGAAGGGAGTTTCCGTGAGGACCTGTACCACCGGCTGAACGAGTTCACTATCCGGGTTCCCCTGCTCTCCGAATGCGGGGAGGATATCCTTCCGTTGGCTGAATTCTTTCTGAAGCAGTTTTCCGCGAGATACGGGAAATCGGTTCAGGGCTTCGACCGGGAAGCGGCTGCCGTGTTACGGCAATACGGCTGGCCGGGGAATATCCGCGAGCTGAAGAACACCGTCCGGCGTGCCGTCGTGTTTGCCGGGGAGGGGCGGATATCCGCACAGGAACTGAATCTGGATCAGGACATGAAATTGGGAAACATGACTGTCCGTCCGGAAAAGGAGGAGCAGCAGATACTTCGGATACTTGGGCAGACCGGCAACAACCGCACCCTTACCGCCCGTATACTCGGCATCAGCCGGACTGCCCTGTATTACAAGCTGAGGAAATACGGGATTGTGTGAATAAGGGAGCATGATATACATATAGGGCATCCCCCGTTTTTCGGAGGATGTTTCATCTTTCAAAACCATGGAGGGGAAATACGCATTTATTCCTGTTTCCCGTTTCCCTTCTTTTTGTCGTCTTCATTCTCCAGTCCCAGCCGTCTGCAGAGTTCCGGGTCATTTTTAATGCGTTCCATTTCCATATTGATGATTGCCTGCGCATCCGCCTTGATCCTGTCATAGTTCCGCCCGATCTGCTGCATCATGATGTCGTTTCCCTCCCTGTCCCTAAATTCATTGATGGCGGGTATTTTTCTGTAATTTTTCTCTTCCCCGCTGACTTTTTCGTGGTCCACGATGATTTCGGCGTGGAATATCTTCTGTTCTATTTTTTCTCCGAAGTTGTCCGATACGGCACCAACGAATGTTCCTTGTGAAAGGTTTGCTATCTTGGAGGCAGGAATAAGAGAGTCGAGTTGCGTGTTGATTGAGGTGGATACATCCTGCCGGTTGATGGATACGGACTGCCGCTTCTGGAGTACTTTTCCGAACCGCTCTGAAAGTGTCCTGGCTGTTTCCCCGACCACCTGTCCACTAAAAATATTGCCCACAGTATTTTGCACCACTTTGGATTCTTTTTCACCATAATCGCGGTTTAACTGGCTGAAATCCTGAAAGCCCAGACAGACCGCTACCTTGTTGCTTCGTGCCGTGGCAATCAAATTGTCCAGTCCCCTGAAATATATAGTCGGTAGTTCGTCAATGATTACCGTACTTTTCAGTTGTCCTTTTTTATTGATCAGCTTTACAATGCGGGAATTGTACAATCCCAGGGCCGCCGAATAGATATTCTGCCGGTCGGGATTATTGCCTACGCACAGCAGTTTCGGTTCGTTCGGGTTGTTGATGTCTAAGGAAAAATCATTACCTGTCATTACCCAGTAAAGTTGTGGCGAAATCATTCTGGTGAGCGGGATTTTTGCACTGGCAATCTGCCCCTGGAGCTGATCCTGAGCTCCGGATTTCCAGGCGTCCATAAAGGGTGAAAGGTAGTTCTCCAGCTCCGGATAAGAGGTTAATATAGTAAATAAATCAGAATACGGTTTGTTCAGCAATTCCACCGCATGCGGGAATGTACAATAGATGCCGTTTTTGTAAATCTTTAAATACCAGATAATTGCCGCCAGAAGAATGATGGGTGATTCCACAAAGAAATCCCCCTGTTTCTCAATCCACGTTTTGTTCAAATTTAGCATGATTGTGTAGCTTGCTTCATATGCATCCGAGATGTCCGTCATGAACTCCGGATTGATAGGGTTACATCTGTGTGATCTACGCGGGTCATCGAAATTAATGACATAGAATTTTGGCTTTATCTTGTATTTATCCATATTGTTTAACAATGTGTTATATGCAATTATGGATAAATCGTCAAACTTGTAATCGTAAATGTAACAACTGTATCCCTTTGAAATCATCTGGCGTATGTAGTTATTTACCACTGCGTATGATTTGCCCGAACCGGGTGTACCAAGCACGATAGTTGCGCGGAAGGGATTCACCACATTTATCCATCCGTCATTGAGTTTCCCCTGATACTGAAACTTTGTCGGCAGGTTGACCGAGTATTCATTTTCCATCAACCGGGTTTCCTGTTGGAAAGACTCGTTTTCGAGATTGAACACGTCCTCCATCAGGTTGTGCCTGTATAGACGGCTCATCCACAATCCTGCCATCAGCAGGCAAAGGTAGCCGGACACCAATGTGAATACATAAAGTGCGGTGACAGCCGCATGGGGCATGGGCAAATCCAATATCCACCAGTTGGGAAAGAAAAGGATGCATCCTGCGAAGAGTGCTGCATGGATTTTGTGCCGGGTGATCTTCTCGCCCTTGACACCTTTTGTTCCCAGACACGAGACGGCCAACAGCAGGATAGCTGCCAGTTTGCTCCATAGGACGCAATTGAAGATCCCGGTTGTATTGTTGAAGTTCATAATTATTTTGTCTATCACTTCCAGATTTAAATTCCAACTGGCAATGCTCGGATAACAATACACGTATACGTGTACTACCAAAAGAAAAATGCTCACCGCCCTTCCGAATTCCATTATTTTGGCGAGTGCTCTCAAATCGTCTTCCTGTTGCATAATACTTATGTGTAAATGGGGGTAATAATCAGTTTTCCTTAAATACCGCGGGACTTTCGTTTCGCTTTTCTCCTTTTCTTCATCCGGCGTGCAAGGGCTTCCTCCTCGTAATCCACCGGATTGGTTTCTATGGAGAATATGCCTGCCGCCTGTTCCAATGCGCTTCCCGGTTCCGCCTTGTGCGAATGGTGCTGCCATAGTTCGGTGCCGGTATGTGCGGAACGTTCTGTGGCAGGTATACCGTCCCACCATTTGAAAAGTTCATTGTAAATGTTAGCGGAAAATTCCTTGCCCATGCGCGAACCGTTAAATACTTCCCGCCTGTTATGGTCGATGAACGTGACACCGTAGATACGTCCCTGCTTATTTTCCCGGAATACTGCATCAATGCGGGCTTTCTTTAATAGTCCGGCCAGTTCTTCACGCGAACGTGCGTGCCGCATGGCATAAACCACCTGTGCATGAATAGCCGGTGCCCATTTACCATCCTTGAAATCCCTGGTGTGTGAAAGCATCCTCTTTTCCAGACGTTCGTTTCCGAAACGTTTGCCGAAGCGTGAACTCTTGAAAGGCGGGCTGACCACTTTTCCGCTGTCATCGGTAGCCGAATAGATAATACCGGTATAAGGCTCGCCTTTGAATTCTCCCCGTACCTGCTTGGCTTCAATATTGAAGGTAGACAATACCGCGCTGTATTCCCCGAATGTCTGGAAGCGGTAACTTCCTAATACAGCTTTTAGGGTGTTGCTTATCTGATGCCGTATGTCTCCCCCGGACGTATTTACCTTCTTTAATTCCGCTTTCGGGTTCCGTTCTTCCATATCCGCACTATTGCGTAATCCGAAGTCTGTTTCCAATTCCCGACAGGCGGTCATGGAACGGCGGTGCTCGAAAGAATCATTGATTTTCCGTCCCTCTTCATCCACGCATACACTTACGATATGGATATGGGTATTGTGTGTATCACCATGCTTGTAAGCAATGTAGGGCTGGTCGCCATATCCCATCTTCTGCATATAATTCTGCGCCAGTTCCGCCAGCTGTTCATCGGTCAGCTTGTCCTCCGGTGCCGGGCTGAGTGCAATGTGCAGGACGGGCTTCTCCGTGTTCCTGTTTGCCAGCAGGTAATTCTCAAAGGAGAGCAAGGCAAGGCGCATGTCCTCGCCCGGTCGTCCCGGGCGGTCTGAAATCATCCGGTTGCCGGAGAGTATTTCAGCCGTCCCTTTCTCTATTTTCTCGTGGTTGTAATGCAGTGCTCCGTACAGGCTGGCTCCATGACTTATTTTTGCAACCATTTCTTTTGGTATTCTTCGGTTAGTGCTATCACTTTTTTGTTCAGTAGCATCAGCTCAAGTGTCATTTTCTCCAGTTTGTAAAGTAGCGACATCGCACGTTTCTCCCCGAAATTGCTCCTGATGGCACGTACGACCTGATTGTAGTTGTTACCGACAGCCTGGAATTGTTTGTGAAATTCCGTAAGGCGGATGTAGTAATCCATTGTCGCCTTGTCGATTTTAACCACTTTGATTGTGCCACCGAAGATGGCTTTTTTGATGAAACGTGTTTTGTCTTTTGCCTCTGATTCGGTAACCAATTTTTCAAACCGCATGTTCTCTCCGGCATTCAGGCGGAAGCTGTATTTGTAGTCCGCCGGATCGCTTTTGGGCTTTCTGCCCGTTTTTGCTCTCGATTCTTCCTTCATACTCTTTGCATAATTATGGTCCGTCCTTTTTTCTCTTCCGGAATTTCCGACTTTGGAGGAAATTCCCCGACTGTCAGGTCGGGCAAGTGGTTTTCGTCGGACAGGACACTTCCTGTCGGACGAAAACACAACTTGCTATGTTCGTTTGAACATAGAATCCTCCTTCGTCGGATTGCTGCGCGACGTTCACGGCGTGCTGTAGTCCGATGAAGCATGGTTTCCTCCATAGTCTTATTCCGACTTTGCAAAGTTATGACGGATTAAGTGTTTGTAAAATAGAAGTTTATGTGACAAGTGATGACATCTGATGACATGTCATGTCGGGTGAAGCGGATTTTAGTTATTGTATCAAAAATCCGTTCTACTTTTGGCGTGACGCAATGCAGTAAGGGACGGAACGGTATGGTATAAAAAATGCTTTATCAATACGGTGCCTATGGTAGTGGGACAATACTGTGTATTCCGGTTGAATGTGACGTTGGTCATGTATGGATACGGCACCGTTCCGATGCAATGATACGTAGGCGTATCGATGCCATGAGGCAGCTTTTGTATAGATACAGTCATACATAACGAATATTGGCGTATGGCATCAAAGGTGCATTCCGTTTTTAGTGTGACGCAAGGCTGCATGTATCGTATCGGTCCGGCACAAGAGAAGTCGTATTGATGTGGTGCAGACTGTGACGGGACGGTACTGTGTACCCCGGTTGGATGCGATACCGCCCATGTATGGAAATAGTGATACACAGCCGTATTCATGCTGCCGTACAGTATTGTGCGGCGTCACTTGATGTAAGGATACAGGCGAAAAGAAAATAAGTCATTAACCCTTAATTTCATGAAGTTATGAAGAAGGAACCTTTATTTGTAGCCCTCAGCAATCAGAAGGGCGGAGTCGGTAAATCAACGTTAACCGTGTTGCTTGCCAGCTATTTCCATTACCATAAGGCAAAGAACGTGCTTGTGGTAGATTGTGACTATCCCCAGCACAGTATGATGACTATGCGTGAATGGGACATAAAAAATGTGGAAAAGACCCCTCGTCTGCAAAGTTTGCTGGTGGAGCAGTTCGGGGATACGGGCAGAAAGGCCTACAACATCCTGGCTTCCACGCCCGAACAGGCCAAGGAAACTGCCTATGGTTTTATAGACCGTTCCGATACCGAATATGACCTTGTCCTTTTGGACCTTCCCGGAACGGTCAATACCACAGGCGTTTTCCAGTCCATCATCAATATGGACTATGTTTTTACCCCGATCACCCAGGAGAGGATGGTCATGCAGAGCAGCATGTCATTTGTCCTGTCCATCCGGGAATATCTGCTTCATCACAAGGGAGTCCCCTTGCGTGATATCCATATGTTCTGGAATAAAATGGACAAGCGCGTCTCCAGGGACTTGTATGACGCTTATATGGAAATCATCCGTTCTTTGGGACTACCTGTATTGAATACGGTTCTTCCGGCTGCGGAGCGTTATAAAAAGGATGTCGGTTTGAACGGGCAGATATTCCGCAGCACCCTATTTCCGCCTTCCGCCGCCGCTCTGAAAGGAAGCAACCTCGATTTGCTTGCCGCTGAAATGGAAACCATACTCGGACTTTAACCGGACATGACTATGGCAAACAAGAACAGATCCGTCTATAATGTGGACGAGGACGCGCTCAAGCGTATGGTAGCCGGAGATACAACGGCCTTGGAAAAGATAAGGAAACAGGATGAACGGCCGGAAGAAGATGCCGGTGCCTCCGGAGTGTCGGAAGAAAAAGAAAAGAAACCGGATGTCTCCATTGAGAAGAAACCGTTCGCGGGGAAGAAAACACCGCGGGCATACGGCTTTGATGATTACCGGGAACAATTCCTGCAACAGAAACTGACGGGAGCCAGAAGACAGACTTATATACATGATTCACTGTATAAGGTCCTGGCCAGGGTGCTTCCGGTCATTGCACCGGAAATGTCTGTCCCCACATTTGTGAACAGTGTACTGTCGGACCATCTGAAAAGGTATCAGGATATAATTAACGGAATGTATAATCGGGAAGCGACCCAAAAACCGGTGGAATGGGAACTATAGTTTATTTGTCGATACGCCTTGCCTGTGCCTGTTATATATTATATAAGGTATGCGGGCAGAAAAAGAAGATACGTGAAATTTGCGACCTGCTGTATGCGAAGTTACCTCCCGTAAAACAGAAAGAGCCGGAAAACGTCTTGTCGGAACCGGGCGGCGAATCCGGCGTCATGGGCAGCACCCGTTTTGTCTATCTGGATGAGGATGCCGGAAAGAGCGTTGCCCCTTATATGAGCCAGCCGTTGGAAACGGCTGCGGATTTTATAGGTGAGGAGGAAGATGTCGCTGAGGAAGAAGTGGAATGTAAATTACCGTTGGAGGAGATGAGAATGCTGAAAGAGGAACAGGAAGAACTGGACGGGACATACCCGGCAGTGGATGCCGTCTCACGGGCCGTAACGCCTGATGATCTTGACAATGCCGGCAATGTATTGTTTAAACTGAATGATGCGGACAAGGATGAGGAGAAATCTCTCCGTGCGGCCCTTACCCTGCACACCATCCGGGAAACGGACCTGTTTGAGATTTTTTCTTCCCAGGTTGAGAATAAGAATGTCATTGACAGTCTGATGGGAAAATATCTGGACGGGAACGGGAACCCTCTGTCCGTGCGGAAAACAAAATCTGTCGTATCTGTATCGGACGGTTGGAAGCAATATCTGTGACCTTTCGGGTATACCAAAAACGCATCCCGGAACAAATGCCGGGATGCGTTTTTATTTTTTTATTTTCCTTACGGCTGTTTTCTTCTATTCCTTATTTCCGGACAATTCGTTGTTGATTAACTCTTTGATCTGTTTTTGTGGAATCAGGTAACTGTATTCGGAAACTCCGATCGGAGCCGTTGAGCCTTGCAAGGCCACTTCCACTTCCACATTGTTCCTGTCCGCACACAATATAATACCGATGGACGGGTTCTCGTCCGGCATCTTTACCTGTCTGTCCAACAGGTTCAGGTAAAAGTTCATTTTCCCCACATATTCAGGTTGGAATGAACCTATTTTTAATTCCAGCGCTATCAGGGACCGGGTACAGCGGTTGAAAAAGAGCATATCCACAAAATACTCCTTATCCTCCAGTACCAGGCGGTACTGGTTTCCGATAAAGCTGAACCCCTTTCCCATTTCGAGCAGGAATGTTTTTATCTTGTCCACGAGCCTTCTTTCCAATTCCAGTTCCAGTATAGGTTTTGTGATTCCCAGGAATTCCAGATTATACCTGCTTTTCAACATTTCTTCCGCCTGTTCCTGTAAACATTCCGGCAGGGTTTCCTTGAAATTGTGCAATTTGGGTTGTTCCTCCCTTGTTGAGAAAGCGTCCGCTTTGATATAATTCAGCAGCACATCCCTTGTCCAGCCCAGTTCCGTGCTCCTTGTCGCGTAAAAGTATATTTCTTCCGGGTTCTTGCACTTGCTCATTAACAACAGGTTGTGTCCCCAAGGTAAAACTGCAACGCTCTGTTGCAGTTTCTGGCTTTCCCCGCAATATCGTTCATAAAACCGTTTCATTTCCCAGAGGTTCCTCGAAGAAAAGCCCGTAGTTCCGGGAAATTCTTTCTGCAAATCAGAAGCAAGCATTTCCACCACCTGTGCTCCGTATCCTTTGCTCAAATGTTGTGCGGACAGTTCCTTGCCGATGTTCCAATATAATTCCATTGTTGCACTGGTTATCTTGCGTGCAACCTGGATTCTTGAACTTTTGATTTCTGCAACGATGCGCTGCAGAATCTGTTTGTAATCATATTGAACTGTTTCCATTGTCCTGTCAGTTTATTTGCCACGAAGATAGCAATAATATTCCGGAAAACATGGAATTGTCCTTTCTTCATTATGTTTCATTGGCATTTCTTCGCTTCTGTTCTTTTGATGGAAAACCGGCTGTTGTAAACGTCTTTTTGTTTTACGTTTAAGAAAGAACTTCTTATAAGCTTTGATGCTGTTAATGGAGAACTGACAAGCTCCGGAATTAAATAGCTTTTATCAATATGGTTTTCTGGCAGATATTAACAGACTTGTTTCTCTTTCAACCGGGCTGAAAGACGTCTGTGCTTTGTAAGATATGACATCTGCTGACATTTGCTGCCACCTGATGAAATGTTTGTATCATGGTCTTTTGTCCCCTCCTATATTTGCGTTCGAATTCAATTTTATGTTTCACCTTAAACGATTCTACAATGAGAAAGAGAATCCTTTTTTCAGTGCTTTTCGCGTTTTTCGCAGCCGGCTCTTTTGCGCAGGGGCAGGGGCTTGCGGGCATCAACGAAGCCACGAGCATGCTGACCTCGTATTTCGATCCGGCAACCAAACTGTGCTATGCCATCGGCGCGGTGCTTGGACTGGTCGGGGGTATCAAGACCTACAGTAAGTTTTCAAGCGGTGATCCCGACACCAGCAAGACGGCAGCCAGCTGGTTTTTCGCCTGTATATTTTTGATTGTGGCCGCCACTATTCTGCGTTCCTTCTTCCTCTAGAGGCTATGGAATATGAGATAAACAAAGGCGCGGGTAATCCTTTGGAGTTCAAGGGCCTGAAATCACAGTACCTTTTTATTTTTGCGGGCGGGCTTGTCGCGGTGCTGCTTGTGGTGGTCATCCTTTATATAGCCGGTGTGAACCAGTGGATATGCATTCCTTTCGGGCTCCTGTCCGGTTCGCTGCTGGTCTGGCTGACCTTCCGCCTGAATGCCCGGTATGGTGAACACGGCCTTATGAAGCTGCTGTCGGGGAAACGCCATCCTCGTTATCTGATCCACCGCAGGAGATTATTCCGATTACTGACCAAAAGAAGAAAGAAATGAGAAATGTATTGAAAGCTGAAACGCTTGAGCGTAAGTTCCCCCTGCTGTCTGTGGAAAACGGCTGCATTGTCAGCAAGGACGCCGACCTGACCGTGGCCTTTGAGGTGGAACTTCCCGAACTGTTTACTATGACTGCGGCCGAATACGAGGCTGTCCACTCGTCCTGGGTAAAGGCTGTCAAAGTGCTGCCGGATTTTTCGGTTGTCTGCAAGCAGGACTGGTTCACGAAGGAGACCTACCGTCCTGATTTCCGGGACGGTGAACAGAGCTTCCTGTCGAAAAGCTATGAGCGCCATTTCAACGAGCGCCCGTACCTGAACCACAAATGCTACCTGTATCTGACGAAGACCACGCGTGAGCGCAGCCGGCAGAGGAGTGACTTTAACAGCCTCTGTCGCGGCTCCCTTCTGCCCAAGGAAATGGTTGACAAGGACACGGCGGTCCGGTTTCTGGAAGCTGTGGAACAGTTCGAGCGTATCATGAACGATTCCGGCCATGTCAGCCTGCGCAGGCTGGAGGCGGACGAGATTACCGGCACTGAGGGACGTCCCGGACTGGTGGAGAAATATTTCTCCCTGTCGCTGGAGGATGAAAACGCCGTGCTTCAGGACATCTGTCTTACCCCCGGCGGCATGCGTGTGGGTGACAAGCGGCTGTGTGTGCATACCCTTTCTGATACGGAGGACCTTCCCGTCAGGGTGTCCACCGATATGCGTTATGAACGTATGTCCACCGACCGCAGTGACTGCCGCCTCTCGTTCGCCGCTCCCGTCGGTCTGTTGCTTCCCTGTAACCATATCTATTCGCAGTATGTGTTTATAGACGACGCGCAGGAGATTCTCCGTACAATGGAAAAAACTTCCCGCAACATGCTCTCCCTCTCGAAGTACAGCCGGAGCAATGCGGTAAACCGGGAGTGGACGGAGATGTATCTGGATGAAGCCCATACGAAGGGCGTATTGCCCGTCCGCTGCCACTGCAACGTGACGGCGTGGGCAGAAGACAGGGAGGAACTCAGACGTGTGAAGAACGATACCGGCAGCCAGCTTGCCATGATGGAATGCACGCCGAGGCACAATACGGTGGATGCCCCGGTGCTCTACTGGGCTGGCATTCCCGGCAATGCGGGCGATTTTCCGGCAGAGGAGTCGTTCTACACCTTTTTGGAACAGGCCGTCTGTCTCTTTACGGCTGAAACCAATTACCGGAGTTCTCCCAGCCCGTTCGGCATCCGTATGGCTGACCGCCGGAACGGCATCCCCCTGCATGTTGACATCAGCGACCTGCCGATGAAACGCGGTATCATCACGAACCGCAACAAGTTCGTTCTCGGTCCCAGCGGTAGCGGCAAATCCTTTTTTACCAACCACCTGGTCAGACAATATTATGAACAGGGCACGCATATCCTGCTGGTGGATACGGGCAACAGCTACCAGGGACTGTGCCGTATGATCCATGACCGTACGCACGGTGAGGACGGCATCTATATAACGTATGAGGAGGATAATCCGATAGCTTTTAATCCTTTTTATACGGATTCCGGACAGTTTGACGTTGAAAAACGTGAGAGTATCAAGACGCTGATCCTGACTTTGTGGAAACGGGAGGACGAAGCCCCGAAACGTTCGGAGGAGGTGGCCCTGTCGGGTGCGGTGAATGCCTATATCCGCCGGATTACGGATGACAGGGCGTCCAGGCCGGATTTTAACGGCTTCTATGAGTTTGTCCGTGATGACTACCGCCGTATGATCGAGCAAAAGAAGGTGCGTGAAAAGGACTTTGATATTGACGGCTTTCTGAATGTGCTGGAACCGTTTTACAAGGGCGGGGACTATGACTTCCTGCTGAACTTGGACAGGGAGCTGGACCTGACGAACAAACGGTTCATAGTCTTTGAACTGGACAACATCTCCTCCAACAAGGTCCTGCTTCCGGTGGTTACGCTTATTATCATGGAAACCTTTATATCCAAGATGAGAAAGCTCAGGGGAATCCGCAAGATGATATTGATTGAGGAATGTTGGAAAGCCCTGATGTCCGCCAACATGAGTGAATACATCAAGTATCTCTTTAAAACCGTCAGAAAGTATTTCGGTGAGGCCGTGGTAGTGACGCAGGAGGTGGACGACATCATCTCTTCGGATATTGTCAAGGAGGCGATCATCAACAACTCGGACTGCAAGATACTGCTTGACCAGCGTAAATATATGAACAAGTTCGAACATATCCAGAAACTTCTGGGACTGACGGAGAAGGAGAGGGGTCAGATCCTTTCCATCAACCGTGCGAACCGTCCCGGACCTTTCTACCGTGAAGTCTGGATCGGGCTGGGCGGAACACACTCAGCCGTTTATGCGACGGAGGTCAGCGCGGAGGAGTATACGGTGTACACGACCGAAGAATCCGAGAAGCTGGAACTCCATGAACTGACGCGGGAACTGGGCGGCAATCTGGAGCTCGCCGTCCGGCGGCTGGCTGAGAGGAAAAGAGAGGAACAAAAACAAGTATCAACCCCTAAATGAACGAAGTTATGAGAAACAGACAATTGGTGAGGCTGGCGGTATGCCTGGTCGGCATGGCCGCCATGGTATTGCAAAGTTGTATGGAAGCAAACGGAACGGACTGTGACAGACTCTGCGGTTCGTGGAGCAGCGTGGAGGGTAAGCCTGACGTGCTGGTCTACAAGGAAGGCGGAGCCTATAAGGTGACGGTCTTTTCCCGCAGCGGAAAGACACGTGTCCTGAAACCGCGGACCTACCTGCTGGTCGAGGAGAACGGCAACCTTTTCATCAACACCGGATACCGCATTGATGTGTCCTATAATGAAGCGACCGACGTGCTGACTTTTTCCCCTCACGGTGATTATGTACGTAATGAAAACAGACGATGAGAACGGGAGGCATATGGAAAAAGGCAAGCCTTGTTTGTACGGTGTTTCTGCTGGCAACCGTACAGTCAAGCGCTCAGTGGGTGGTTACCGATCCCGGAAACCTGGCCCAGGGTATCATCAACATGTCGGACAATATTGCGCATACCTCCAAGACGGCCACGAACACCGCGCAGAGCTTTTCCGAAACGGTCAAGATCTATGAGCAGTCAAAAAAATACTATGACGCCCTTAAATCCGTGAACAACCTGGTGAGGGACGCCCGCAAGGTGCGTGAAATCATCCTGATGGTGGGTGACGTGTCGGATATCTATGTGACCGGCTTCGGCAGGATGATGAAGGATGAGAATTTCTCGACAAGGGAACTGGACGCCATCGCTTCCGGTTATACGAAACTTCTGGAGGAGAGCAACGGCGTATTGCAGGATCTGAAGCAGGTAATAGATGTCAGCACCCTCTCCATGACGGACAAGGACCGCATGGACGTGGTGGATGAGTGTTACCGTGACATGCGCCGTTACCGGAACCTTGTCAGTTATTATACGAACAGGAATATCGCCGTGAGCTACCTGCGTGCCAGGAAGAGGAACGACATGGACCGCGTAATGAGGCTCTATGGTGATGAAGCCTCCAGATACTGGTAGCCTATGGTGTTGTTGTCGATAGATTTTGCCAGCCTCCATACGATACTGGAGAGTCTGTACAATGAGATGATGCCTCTTTGCGAGGACATGCTGGGTGTGGCGAAGGGCGTTGCGGGACTGGGTGCCCTGTTTTATGTCGCCCTCCGCGTCTGGCAGTCGATGGCCCGTGCCGAGCCGGTGGACGTCTATCCGCTGCTTCGCCCTTTTGCGCTGGGTATCTGTATCCTGCTGTTTCCGACATTGGTGCTGGGAACGATGAACAGTATTTTAAGTCCCATTGTGCAGGGGACCCACAGGATGCTGGAAGGGCAGACACTGGACATGCAGCAGTACAGGGCGCAGAAAGACCGGCTGGAGAGGGAGGCCATGATGCGCAATCCCGAAACCGCCTATCTGGTCAGCGACGAGGAGTTTGACCGCCAGCTGGACGAGCTCGGCTGGTCTCCGGGAGACGCCGCCACCCGTCTGGGAATGTATATGGAAGTGGGCATGTATAATCTGGAGAAGAGTATCCGTGACGCTTTCCGCAGCCTGCTGGAATTGCTCTTTGCAGCCGCTTCGTTGCTGATAGATACGGTACGGACCTTTTTCCTGGTGGTACTTTCCGTGCTGGGTCCGATAGCCTTCTCCATTTCGGTGTGGGACGGCTTGCAGTCCACGCTCGGGCAGTGGTTCACAAGATATATATCGGTCTACCTGTGGCTTCCTGTCAGCGACCTGTTCAGTTGCATGCTTGCCAAGATACAGGTGCTCATGCTTCAGAACGATATTGCCGAACTGCAGGGAAATCCCGATTATTCACTGGACAATTCGAACTGTGTGTACATCATTTTCATGTTGATCGGGATTGTCGGTTATTTTACCGTTCCGACCGTTTCCGGCTGGATTGTCCAGGCGGGAGGTGGCGGCAACTATTCCCGCAATCTGAACCGTACGGCGACTAAAGCCGGTGGTTTCACTGCCGGTACCGGCGGTGCGGCACTGGGTAATATCGGAGGGCGTATACGTGGAAAATAAACAATCAAAAACGATTCACAGATGGAATTCAAGTCATTGACTAATATTGAAAGCAGCTTCAGGCGTATCCGCCTGATGCTGGCAGCCTTTGTATGCTGCTGCACGCTCATTACCGGCTATTCGTTGTGGAGCTCCTACAGCTTTGCCGAGAAGCAGCGTGAAAAGATCTATGTGCTGGACGGCGGCAAGTCGCTGATGCTTGCGCTCTCGCAGGACCTTTCGCAGAACCGTCCGGCGGAAGCCAGGGAGCACGTGAGGCGCTTCCATGAACTCTTCTTCAGTCTTTCGCCGCAGAAGGACGCCATCGAGCACAATATCCACCGGGCTCTGCTGCTGGCCGACAAGAGTGCCTACCATTATTATGTGGACCTTGCCGAGAAAGGGTATTACAACCGTCTGATTTCGGGTAACATCAACCAGGTTGTCCAGGTGGACAGCGTGTCTTGCGACTTCAACAGTTATCCCTATAAGGCGAGAACGTATGCCCGGCAGATGATCATCCGTGAGAGCAACGTGACGGAGCGCAGCCTGGTGACGGAGTGCCGGCTTCAGAATGCTGTCAGGTCGGATGACAATCCGAACGGGTTCATTATCGAGCATTTTACCATTATGGAAAACAAGGATTTAAGGAGTGCCGACCGATGAGAAGAAGAAAATACCCGTGGAAACAGGCGGACATCCTGATACACCGATACTGCCGCAGACTGACGACAGGGCAGCGGTTGGCTGTCATCGCCGTTGCATTTGCCCTGTTTATGTCAGGCTGCCTGTATATGCTCCTCTCTTCCCTTTCCGGTTTCGGAGAACCGGGCGGGGGATTGCAAATTGAGCATATCCGCCCTTTGGATATAAAGCCGGAGAAAGATACAACCATTCACTTTAAAGACTATTATGATTATGGACATTCAGAAAATCAGGACACTGTTAGGCTTGTCTGCTGACAGACCTTTGAGTCCGGAGGAAAAACGCAGGCGTATCAGATATATTGTCTATCCCGCCATGTGCCTGCTCTTTGCAGGTTCGTTATGGCTGATTTATTCGCCGTCTGAGAAGGAGAGGGCGGCGGAGGAGAAAGAGAAGGGATTCAATACGGATATTCCCTCCCCCGGACAGCAAAGGATGGACGGCAACAAGGTGGACGCTTATGAGCGTGAAGAATTGGAGAAAAAGGATAAGTACCGTAAAAATGCATTTCAGGAGATGGCCTCGCTGTTCGGCAGTTCCGGTAAGGATACGGTGCACCTGCCTGAAGGCATGGCGGAATTACCGGTGGAAGAGGTGGATAACCCCTCTACAGGTTCCCATAATATTGTCCGTTCTTCTGCCGGTGCCTATCGTAACATGAACCGTACGCTGGATAATTTTTATACCCGTGCGGAGAACTCCGAAAGGAATGAACTGCTCCGACGTATCGAAGAGCTGGAACATGAACGGCAGATGAAAAAGCCGTCTCAGGAGACTACGATGGAAGAGAAAATGGCGCTGATGGAGAAATCCTATGAACTGGCTGCCCGGTACAACGGGAGACAGGCGGCGACGACTTCTCCGGCAATGGATAAAAGACAGCGGACGGCTGTCAAACCGGTAAAACAGGTCCGGCATCAGGTGGTGTCTTCCCTGTCACAACCCGCGAGCAACGGGGAATCAGGGAACGGATTTGCGGGGGAAAGGAATGTAGGGTTCAATACTCCTGTGGGGAAAGTGCTGACTTCTGACAGGAATACCATTCCTGCCTGCGTACACGGTACACAGACTGTTTCGGACGGTCAGGCGCTACGTATCCGCCTGCTGGAACCGATGGTGGTCGATGACCGGTTTATTCCTAAGGGGACGATCCTGACCGGTGGAGTCCGTATGGAAGGTGAACGGCTTGATATCCTTGTTCAGGCGGTTGAATATAAAGGTACGGTTATTCTTGTAGAACTGGAGGTTTACGGTGCGGACGGCCAGCGGGGAATACCGGTCCCCAACTCGATGGAGTATGATGCGGCACGTGAGATAGCGGCAAATATGGGAACCTCCATGAACGGTAGTATCAATATCTCTACGGATGCCGGGGCGCAGATCGCTTCGGACCTGGGAAAAGGAGTGATACAGGGCGTGTCGGGATATGTCGCTAAAAAGATGCGGACGGTGAAGGTCACTCTGAAAGCAGGACACAGGCTGTTGCTTCATTCTCCCGAACAGTGAGACACAAAAGCAGTAAAAGAAAATCAATCATTAACCAACCAATCAAGATGCAATCGGATATGAAAAAGATTCTGATGATGTTTTTTGCCCTGATGACGGGTGTGACGGCTGCCAGTGCGCAGTTGAGTAGCGGGGATTTTTTTGAGGGACTGAGCCGCAAGATCGGCTTTAGCCGGATGATAGCCCCGCACGGGCTGGAAATCACTTATGATAAAACGGTACATGTCATATTTCCTTCCCCGATCAAGTATGTGGACCTGGGGTCCACCAATCTGATAGCCGGAAAGGCGGATGCGGCGGAGAACGTGATCCGTGTGAAAGCTGCTAAAAAGCATTTCCGGGATGAGACGAACATGAGCGTGATCACTGAAGATGGAAATTTTTACACGTTCAATGTCAGGTATGCGGATGAACCGCTCCTGCTGAACGTGGAGATGTGCGATTTCATCCATGACGGTGAAACGGTGAACCGTCCGAACAATGCCATGGAAATCTATTTGCAGGAACTGGGCAATGAGTCCCCGCGTCTGGTACGCCTGATTATGAAGTCCGTGCACAGGCAGGACAAAAGACGGGTCAGACATATCGGCTGTAAACGTTTCGGGGTTCAGTTCCTGCTTAGGGGGCTTTATACCCATAATGACCTGCTGTACTTTCATACACAGCTAAGGAATGAGACGAATGTCCCGTTTGATGTGGATTTCGTGACCTTCAAGATTGTCGACAAAAAGATCGTGAAACGTACCGCCATGCAGGAACAGGTGATCTATCCCTTGCGTGCCTGCAACTATGTGACCCGTGTGGATGGAAAGTCCTCGGAACGTACGGTGTTCGCGTTACCCAAATTTACGATACCGGAGGACAAGAAACTGGTGGTGGAGATATATGAGAAACAGGGAGGACGCCACCAGATGTTTGAGGTGGATAATGAGGACCTTGTGCGTGCTGAACCCGTCAACGAATTGAAGGTACGATGAGAATGACCGGAAAATTTGTGTTGTTGCTTGCGGCTATGCTTGCCCTGTTTCTGGGGCAGGCGCAGGCCCAACGCTGCCTGCCGGGTATGAAAGGTGTGCAGCTAATGGCGGATATGGTTGACGGTTTTTATTGCGGGAAGGACCGTAATGATACGGGATTCGCTTTCGGACTTGCCGTTTCTACCTATGTCAAGGGAGGAAATAAATGGGTATCGGGCATTGAAATCATGTGGCGGTATTATCCTTACCGTAATACACGTATCCCTTTGGAGCAGTATACTGCGGAAGGCGGCTACTATTACAATTTCTTTTCCGACCCGGGGAAAAATGTATTTCTGAATATTGGTGCTTCAGGATTGATGGGGTATGAAACTGTAAACGGTGGAAAGGGACTGCTCTTTGACGGTGCCGTCCTGAAAAAACATGAATCGTTCATTTATGGCGGTGCAGTGATACTGGAAGCGGAAACTTATCTTTCAGACAAGGTCGTCCTGTTACTGCGTCTTCGTGAACGTGTTCTTTGGGGGAGTGCCGCAAAGCACTTCCATACCCAATATGGTTTGGGAATAAAATACATTTTATAATGACTAAATCCATACGAAAAATGAAAAAGATACTTGATCAGATAATGATATTGTGCTGCATGGCAGCCGCCTTGTTTTGTTTTACCTTTTGTAGTGATGACCTGGATATTCAGCAGGAATATCCGTTCACGGTAGAGGCGATGCCCGTAGCGGACAAGATAGCCGGCGGCCAGACGGTGGAAATCCGTCTGGAAATTACCGAAGAGGGCAATTTTTCCGGAACGCTTTATACTCTCCGCTATTTCCAGCCTGACGGGAATGGATTGTTGAAGCTGGAAGACGGTACGGTTCTGAAACCCAATGACCGCTATTTATTGAGTGAGAAGAAGTTCCGGTTGTATTACACTTCAAGGAGTACGAATGAGGCACAAACGATTGATTTGTACTTTGAAAATAACTGGCAGGATGTCCGGCAGCTGAGTTTCAGTTTCAATAACAGGAATGACGGGGCGGAGAAAACGGAAGGAGGAGTCCGTGCCCAGTAAATTGAGCAGGATGTTCTTGAACTGCAGTGACGAGAAATACACTCCGGGATACGGAGTGGCTCCCATCATCAAGTATCTGCCTGAGGGGAAGATCATATGGTGCCCTTTTGACACGTGCCACAGCGAGTTCGTGCTTCATCTGCAGGAAGCCGGATTTCAGGTAAAATACTCGCATATAAGTACCGGACAGGATTTTTTTGCTTATGAGCCGGATTGTTGGGATATTATTGTATCTAATCCGCCTTTCAGTAGAAAAAAGGACGTTTTTGAACGCTGCCTGCAACTGGACAAGCCGTTCGCCCTGCTGATGTCCAATTTTTGGCTGAACAGTGTCGGTCCGTGCCGGCTGTTCAAGGACAGGGAGCTTCAATTGCTGATGTTTGACAAACGCATCCAGTATGACAAAGGGGGAGGTGTCCCATTTGGCAGCAGCTATTATTGTCACCGTCTTTTGCCTAAACAAATCGTGTTTGAGGAACTGGCGGTCTGTCGGAATGATTACAGCCATATGCATCGGGATGTGGATAACTTGAATCGGAATATTGCGGAAGAAGACACTGGGCTTTCCTTAGGAGTTGTTTGAAAGCACAAACGGAAAAATGGATTATGGGAAAAAACTTTTTTTATTGTTCTTTCGATTTCCGCTTTTTCCGCCCGTGCCGGAAATCCGCCTTCCATGATTGACAAGGCGGAAGAGGGAGTTTGAACTTTTCTATATACCTTAGATTACATGCTACCGGAGCCGTGAACAGTATGCCATATTGCTCGCGGCTCTTTTATTATAGGGTTCTGCCCAGCAGTACTGACAAACGGTAGATATATTTGTTGTATTTTTTGAGACACTCCATATCCAGTGTTTCGTTATGGTAGGGACTGGATTTGTCCGTGTAGAAGAATACATCCACTTTACTGCTGTTTCTTTGAATATCCACCCCTTCAACCGGTATTTCTTCCGGGTTGTCATATTCTTCCAGCGGTAATTCCTCAATTGAGTTCCATTTGTCCATTCCAAGCAGGTTCAGTTTCCGGTTGAACAGGACGAAACCTTTTCTGGAGTAATCAATTCTTATACCGTATGGACGGTCCAGATAGAAACTTTCAACGGCCTTTTGTGCATACAGGCTCGAATTATTATTTTCCATTTTGAGTATTGATATAAGTTTTCTCTTTCAATAAATGTCTGTAAAAGGGAAGCAAAGATACAAAAAATAGTTTCTGTGTAAATTTATAGACGGATGAATTTGAATTTAATAAAGTAGGGGAACTGGAAGAACGGTTGACTGTTTATGGGGAGATGCAGAGAGAGTATAGGGGAACTAGAATAAGTTGGTGAATATGACAATTCTATCTGCTCTTTTGGTTAAAACATCCGTTTCATCATATCAACTATTTTTATAGTCCGGACAATTTGTCCATTGTGAATGGTTCTGTTTTACAGTTGTTTGCCGGACAATGGAAAGTCCGGCAAGTTCTGCTGATTTTTCTTCTATGATTGTCGTTTTCCCATTTTAGTTGTTTTTCACCCGGTTCATCAGTTGCCCGGATATCTCATGCAGCTCTCTGCTGCGTTCCGGCTCCTGTTCCCGTGCAAAGGCGGTGATGCCCTGTGCCAGTTTCCAAAGTGTTGCTCCTCCTGTTATGCCGTCGTCGGGGTTGTTGTTCATCAGGAGCTTTTCGACTTCCCGCCCTTCGTTTTTCAGCAATGCGCCACGCTGTACCAGGGATTTAAGCTCCTTGTCAAAGTCCACGTCTATTTCTGACGCTCCCTGAATTTCGATGGCTTTTTGCATGATTGTATCCTTGCTGTAAAGTCCTTTAGTCAAATCTTTGACAGCTGATACGGTAGTTTTCGTATCCAGTTCATAGGTTCTTTGTGAGAGCGCAAGCGTATCCGGCAGGCGTCCTCCCAGATGAATCTGCCGCATGACCGATTCACGTACCATGCCGTTCAGGCAAGCTCCGTTGAGCAGGAACGAGCGCATGTCCACCGAACCGTTTCCGAAATCGGATGTGCTGAATCTTGCTCCCGCGAATATGATTACCGTCCCGTTTTTACGGGTGGGTATTTCAACCGGTGTAGGAAGAATCGTTTCGCACCATACTTTGGTGTCATTCATATAGGCGTCGGACACGACGGCTCCGTTGTTTGCCGCTTCCCTGATGAATGCGGTTAGTATGTCCACGGAGTTGAGTCGCCGGTACGAGTCTGAGAGTACACCCCTGATTTCCGTTCCTACCGCACGGATGAGCACGCGTGTGCGCCCCGTCCATCCCGAATGTTCGTTAAGAATGGTTGCGCACAGCTGTTTCTGCCAGGCGTCTCCTGCAGAAAGCTCCCTGAGATATTTTGCCGGAATGCCCATTTTCTCGGAAATCTGGCTGATGGCATTTCCGTGCAAGTTGAAATTTCCTTCCGGCATGTTCATCTGTACTTGTTCCTCTGCCTGGAATGTAATGACCGGATGGCGGTCCTCATTACGCAGGTTCACTCCTATGGGTGCGATGAAGTCCTGCGCGATTTTTCCCTCTTCGAGCAGGCGGGTGATTGTAGCCATGACACCCTGCTGTTTTCCTTCGATCATTTTTTGAACCTTGTTTATGACTACCTGGTTCAATCCCTGCTGCTTCTGTACCGGTGCAGCGGCCGGCATTACTGTAACTTCCATAATTGCTGTATTTAATGGGTTAATAAATAAATTTGGCATACCGGCGGTATGTCTATAAAATATTATATGTAATTATTTTTTATATTGATGATCGGGTTTGGTATCATATTTTATGTCGTTATTACATCTTGAAAACGGCCTGTAAAGGCAGCAGGGAGTTCGTTTTATGCTTCCTGCTACCCGCTGGCATCGTTTTTCGTAAGATATAAGGGGATGCTGGAAGATTCCTGCCTGCCCGGTATTCCTCCATGCTCATTCTCTTTATCGTGGGAATGCCTGTCCATGCAAGTATGGGATTGACCTTCCAACCGTCCACGAAGTTTCCGGGATTCAGGCTGTCATGGCAGATGACTTCCCCTACGCATCCGTGTATGAGCATATTGCATACGGTCATCAGGCAGCAGGTCCGGTTGATATCCTCCCCTATGAGGTAGTTTCCCGGATTCCGTGCATGATAGGCCAGCAGCAGCCTTCCGCTTCCGCAGGTCGGGTCACCTATCCTCTGTCCGGTCTTTTTTTCTTCCGTTTGGGTGCACAGCACCATGAGGTCGCAGATATGTACCGGAGTGAAGAATTGCCCCTGTGACTGCTGGGCACTTTTGGAAACCAGTGCCATATATAAATCCCCGAAAGGGTCATACCAGCTTGTATCATCCTTTATCCGGCTTGCCATGAGCCGTACCCACCCGGTGAGCATTTCCATAAATTTCATGTTCTGCTGCCGTTTGTACTTCCAGCTCTGCAGTGGGGGAGCACCGGGAGAAAACCCGTGGATGATATAGGTCAGGAAATCGTTGAATACATTGACGGGATCGAGTCCGTTTGTGTAGGAGAAATCCGTTATCATCTTCTCAAGCGGCCGGACCGGGGGAGGGGTTTCGTATTTTGCCATTGTTATTTCTTTTTATAGACGGTTATTGTACGGGTATCGTCGCAGGTTATTATTTTCACGGGAGACTCTCCGAGAAAGGATATGTATATTTCGGCTTTTGTTTCGTTCCATTCCTGTTCCGTGAGTATTTCCCATTTCATGTGGTATCCCCATAGAACGAGTGAGTTGCTGTATATCCCGTCGAAGAGTTTCCCGTGAAGGATTCCGGTCAGCCTGTCCAGTTCCTCGCGTGAGTATAGGGTGAATCCTTCGGTCATGTAGAAGAACTCGCCGTCATGTTCCGGGTCGGGCTGCCTGTTGATGTGGTATTTGCTCCAGTTTCTGGTAGTATATCTGCCATACAGGGGTTCCGGTTCCGTATATTGCCACGCACGGACACAGGCCATGAAGTATACCTCCCCGTTGGCGCATTTTCCGGCATGTCCCCATGTCCTGAACTGCTTTTCCCTGATACCTGCCGGTCTTAAGGCGGCCCTCTTCGGATAAGTCCATATCCCTTCATGGACGTTATAGCCGACACCGTCCCCGCTTTCATAACAGAACGGGATGCTTCCGGAAAGGCAGATCTTGAAATGTCCGTCGCATATCTCTTCGATGTGTGCCGATTGAAACCAGTCACCGTTCCGGCAGGTATACTCGATAATGTCACCTGCTGCCGGTCCGATATTCTTTTCCCGTTCTTGCCGGATTATTGCAATGAGACGGTTTACCTTGTCCGTGTCACTTTGGTTTACCCGATACCCACGGTAATGGAAACCGTTGAAGCATTGCAGGCTTTCCACTGTATAAAGGTCAGTAAATTCCATAGTGTTTTCGATTTTTACGGTATACTTCAATTTGTCGGGCCACCATGTCACAGAACTTCTGTCCGTTTTCACCCTCCCCTCTGAAATAGATGATCATGTCCCGGAGGTCCCGGTTGAAACAGTTCATCCATTTGTCGTAATAATGACTGCCCTGTGTCTTCCCGAAGGTCTCCTCGAAAAGGTGCAGGTTCAGCCCTTCCTCCCCGTGGTGGTTGTACTGCCACAGGAAGATGAGTAATAGACGGTTATAGCTGAGTTCCATAGAATATGTTTTTTGATATTCCTTCCGGGGTTGTTTTTGCACAAAGGAGTTCCTCCCTTATCCAGGTTCGGGTGTATTCTTCCAGATATCCCTTGTCTATGAGTTTTTGATAGGCTTCCCTGACATATTTGTAAGCGGGGGAGTTCCGGTCGGGCCCTTCCGGATATTTTTGAGTCGGTATGCTGATTTCTGAAGCCACCGTCATGAGATTTTCGGTAACAGTCCACGGTTTCCTTCTGAAAAGGTCGAATATCCGGTAGTATATGCTTGTTTCGTTTTGCTGCCGGTAAAATTCCAGCTCCTCTTCCTGTGTGAAACTGAATATGAAATCAAGCAGGGTGCACTTAATCAGATGGAATCTCCTGCTTTCCCTGAGTAACCGGATAAGCGTTCCGGTCAGGTGTGTGGCCTCACACTGTCCGGTTATCCATTCGTAATGTGAATAAAGCCTTGTATTCCCTCTGGTTATCCGGCATCCTTTTCCTCTTTTCTCCATCTCTGCCGTATATCCGTCCGTGGTGAATATTTCCGCAATTTCCTCATAAAGTTTCCTTTTCTTTCTATATTCGTTCTTTTTCCCGTACACATATCCCCAGTCAAGCTCGATCTCTATCCTGTAGATCAGATTTTTTTCATATTCCGGGTTTGTATATCCGAAAGCATGCGTTCTCCCGGTTATCGGTCCCAGTATGAATCCTTCCGGTGTGTAGAGTTCAAGTACATGTAGCAGTTCCGCCAGCAGGAAGTCCGGTTCCTTGCCCTTCCACCATTCTGCCTGCCGGTCTTCTTCCGCATATGCCGGAAGAAGGGGTGAAAGTTGTACATATTCGGGGGTGTCCCGTATGATTTCCATTATCCGTAATATTGCCCCCGGTTTGTCTTCCAGTGTGAAAAGTGTCGTTTCCGTATCCGCATACAGTCTGTTCCGGGTTCTTTCATCCGTAATCATAGCCGATCATTTTTTAGTTATACATGAGCCTGTCGTGAGACGGGCATTTTTATTTCTTGTTGGATGCGTTGTCCGTTTGCCGGGGATTGCGGCAAGGCTTGACGGAAAAAAATACCGGAGCGTAGCGAGGATGATTTTTTTCCTGTCAACCTGCCCGCAGGGCTGCCTTGCGCATTCAGTCCGGCAAACGGCTATCTTTGCGGCAAGAAATGGAAATGCGTAATCCGTTTTGCTATTTCCGCATTTCCCGTTGGTGCTTTTCGGCTTTCCTTTGCAGCCTTCTTTCTGCCTCCTGTACATTTTCTTTTTTTATTTTGAGTTTGGCGACAGCCTTTTGGAGCATTTCGTCCGTCTGTTCGTCAAAAAAGAGGTTGTTCTGCTTTTGCCATGTGGTGTATTCCCTTATCCTCCGTTCCATCCTGGTAACCTGTGCCTTGGCCGCCGCCAATGAGGAGAGGCAGGAGCCGAATGAATAGTCTTCACCGCTGTGCCTGTCATACAGGCAGTAGGTATGTGTAACATTCCCTTTGGGATATTGGCAGGTCAGTCTTGCCCTTCTCCACCGGACGACCCAGTCATATTTGTCCGCCACTTTTCGTGGCAGGTCATATCGGAAGAGCAGGACTTTACCGTCCTGCTCTGTAGTCCTGTAAAAGGAGATGATCACCCACAGCTCGATCTCCAGCTCTTTTTCTGCTTTTGCCATGTCCCTGGCATACTGTATCCATTCTTCCATGTTCCGGAAACTTTAAGTGTGTATCTGCCATCCTTTGAAGGGAGTCAGCTGTACGGCAAACGATTCATCCGGTGAGCCGTGATAGAGCAGCCCTCCGACAATCCCTCTGCTGCCGTCCGGGTATCTTTGGGTGAACCCGAACGAATAGGGGGCCCAGTCGTGGTAGAGCTCTATCTCACACGGGCGGTTCGGATTCTTTTCCCATGCTTTAAGACGTTCCATGCAGTTCTGCAGCGAAGTGTCCTTGATTGATTCCGCATACTGTACTACCTGGTCGTAATACTCCTGTTTGCACATGATTTTCATGATATTCCGTTTTAATTGGTTAATAATGTTTTTTCTTTCTTTCTGTTCCTGCCTGTATTTCTGACGGTTTTGTATTCAGTTTCCCAGCTGGTGGAGTCGCACCACTCCCTGCACATTCCGCATACTTCGGTTGCATAGGAATAACGTACCTGTGAATCTACAAACAATCTGTCCCTGACGAATGGAAACGTAATGTCCAGAGGCAGACTGATGTGGTAGCCGGAACCGTTGAAACTGTTGGCGACGGCTACGATGACATCCCCGTGGAAACGGATGGTTCTGAAATCTTTTCCGTTGTCGTTTGTGACAAGTTCATTGAATCCGGCATTGAAATAAATACGTAGTTCACCGCCGTATGTGGCGTTATCCACCAGTTCTTCAATTAGTGTGTCAAACTGTCCTTTCTTCAGTTTCAGGGCGCGCCTGACCTTGTAACAGGACATAGTTTTGGATGCTTTTCCGATGCGTTCCTCTATTTTCGCACCGGGAGAGTAGTACATGTTGACGGCGGCGGAATTTTTTATGAGTTCTTCCGCCGGGTCGGTATCACTCCTGCTCAGGATGAGGTCCGTAATCTCTTCACGGTGTTTCTCGAATTCTTCCTGCCTTTTCTCTTCTGCCATCTTCTCTTTGATTTCCCCAAGTATTTTGAGCAGACTTTCCGCTTCCTGTTCAGCATAACATTCCATGACTGTTTCATATAGCCTCTTCATGTTATTGTTCCGGATGCACTGCTCCTGCAGGTCTTCGCGTTCGTCCAGATTCTCCCGGTAGTCCACATGATACAGGCTGACCGTTTCGGGAACATATTTTTTCCATGACTCCGTATTATTCATAGCATTTGCATTTAGGGAGGACTGCTTTTGTTTCAACCGGTGTTTTCTCTCTTTTGACGGCTCTGAGTCTGTGCATAATGTGCAGGAACAGTTCCCGGTCATAAATCCTGTAGAAGAAGTTTTCTCCGGTTTCCTTGACGGTTCCGGTGAATGAGACGGAATCACGGCAGGGAGGAGACTGGAAGAGGCATCCGCTTGTTATTATGGTGTATCTCTTTTCCTCCACTTCATCCAGCAATGTTTCCATGTCGTCATGCCTGCCATATCCGGAGAAATACAGAAAATGATGTTTCCTCAGGCTGAGCAGTATGTTCGCCATGTCTTTTCTGGCCTTGCAGGTGTCCCCACCATCATTCCCTCCGGTTACCATGTTACAGATGAAACGTTCCCTGTTTTCCTTGTCGGTGAATGAATAGGGAATGGTGATGATCTCCTGCTTGTCCTTGCTTGTAATTCTCTCCGCTTTTCCTTTGCTGACTTTTCCCTTGAATGTGATGTTGCGATAATGCTCATTCATTTGCCGCTCCAGTTCGGCCTGCGGTGTCATGACCGGACGCAGTCCCCGGAAAAAACGTTTTCCGATGGTGAAACAGAACATGTACAGGCTGCCGTGGTAGGGCTCGCCGAAAAAGAATGAATGGCGCTTCAGACGGACGGGAGGCAGTTCGTTCATACAGTTATAATAGTTCTCCTCTGTAATTTCACGGAAGGGTCGGCACAATGACTTGTCATGAATACGCGACCTCTTGTGTATGGCGTTTCTTGTTACCGCAACTAGAAAAGGATTGTTTTCCTGTTTCTTGAGTTCCTCCAGTGTGCTGCCGTAGTAGTCACAGTGTATGCCGTCCGACATGGATGTGACGCAGCTTCCTCGGAAACAGCGGGAGTCAATGACAAATTTCAGATGTTCTTTTTTCATGGTCAGATATTTTGGAGGTTTAAGATTCTTTTTGCCGCAGACACCGCATTCGGATTGAGTTGCCTCTGCCATGCCCTGTTCTTGGGCGACCAGTGGAAACCGGATGATTTGAGTTCCCTGCGTTTGCTCTCTTCCGGTATTTTGTTGAAGAGGATTTGCAGACGGCTTTCCTGATAGTTCCAAACGAGGGTTCCACCTTCGAACGTTACTTCCCTGTTTTCCTGTTCTTTGGTTTCCTTTAACTTGTCCCGCATGCGACTGGCTGTTTCAGCCAGCTGGAAGAACCGGTGGCGTGGTGTGATGACAGGCTTCTTTATGCCGGCATTATATTCGGAGATGAAGTTGATAGCCCTCTGTACGATTTCCACGTCGCCATGTCCGGCAAATGTGCTGACCTTGTTGAAGATGCTGCTTACGAAGAGTGCCCGGTTGTACCCTCTGGCTTTTCCCGTATCAATCTCGTGAATCGTGTTCGCACTGCTTGCAATGTCACGTTTCAGCCTGCGCCATGTTTCTTCCCGTTTTTCTTCTTCGGGTCTGTCTTTTTCTGTGAGCAGTTGCATGGTTTTCAGAAATTTCTCACGCCATTTCAGGAATTCGTCGTATCTGTTCTGATAGGCATTTTGTGCCTTTTCATTTCTTTGGAAATTGAATCCTCCCCGTCCTGTCACCATCGGGTTTGCGCAGCGTGAGAGGCTGTGGAATAAAACGGATATTTTACTTTTGTAAGTATTGATATAATCCTGTTTTTTTGCCTCCGGTATTTTCTTCAGGTCTTCATGGAGTTGCTTTTCATATCCCATGATGTCCGTTTCAGCCCTTGTTTCCGGATCATGGGAGTTCCAGCGGTAGGCATTGACGGCGATTTCTTCCAGATAGCCGGGATACTTGAATCCTGTTACTTCCCAGTTTTTGAAGTCAGAAGTACGTAATTCCTTCTCTTCACCGTTTTCCGTGTAGGTATGGATATACATATACATACCTGTGCTTTTCTTGCGGAAATGGAAGGCGACCGCATCTTTGTCCGTTCCGATCCGTCGGATGGATTCTGCACGGTGCGCATTTGTTTTTGTGAGCGGAGTGATTGTCGGGTTACCACTGCTACTTTCTACGAGGTTCATTACTCGTTCTTCGTGAACCTGCATTTCGGTCATTTCAGCCATACTTTAATCATTTAAAATTAGACATAACCGGCTCTGTGGAGCCAGTATTTCGATTTCTTACTTGCCGGGTTGTTCGTGTCCGGGATTGTGCAAGGCTTGGCAGGAAAAAATACCGGAGCGTAGCGAGGATGATTTTTTGCTCGCCAACCAGCCCGTAGGGCTGCCTTGTCCAATCCGCAGGACACGGACTATTTTTGCAGGTAAGAAGTTGAAATATGAACCTTGGAATAGGGTTAACTTGAAAATAGTAACAGTATAATATTGGATATATCTGAGTAGTTTTCTGATGCGATTTTATGAGTAAAATAACATTCGAAGATTATCAGTGAAGCAATGAAGAGTGTTTCATCTATTTTTTAGTTCTTCAAATTGTTACATTAAAAATGAGTTTTTACAAATATAAACGAATTAAATGAGGCTGAATGGAGATAATTAGGAGTTGAAGTTATTTATTCGAAAGTTAAGAAGGCGTCTAATTATGAAAATAACACAATTGTTGTTTGATAAAGTAGACTGATTGTGGGTAAACTATTATCTTTCTCATGGCGCAAAATTGTGAAAAATGGTATGGCTGGGTCCTTGCATAATTTCATTATACTTGTATTTGTCGATAAAAACAGTTATTTTTGTATCACAATTTATGTATTGGTATCTAATATCTCAAGGTAAAGAATATCTGAGGCTTAGAAGTTTTAATAGTAATACAGTGTAATTTTGACAATGGATAAATTTAGGGTTATTGATCTTTTCGCAGGATGTGGAGGTTTGTCTCTCGGTCTTTATTTGGCTGGGTGGAATGGTGTGTTTGCGATTGAGAAAAATCCTTGTGCTTATGCTACTCTCTGCCATAATTTAATAGAAAATAAAAATCATTTTGACTGGCCTGATTGGCTTCCTCAACAACCTTTAGATATTCTTGAAGTAAATAAATTGTATGCTGAACAACTTAAAAGTTTGAGAGGTACAATTGATTTGGTCGCGGGAGGTCCTCCATGTCAGGGGTTTTCAATGGCTGGATGCAGAGTAAAGGACGATATTAGAAATCAGTTAGTATTTGCATATATAAATTTTATTTCTATGGTAATGCCTAAACTTCTCTTATTTGAAAATGTTAAAGGCTTTACCTATGCATTTGATAAAAAGAAGAATCCAAATTCTATACCATATTCTACAATTGTCATTGAGAAATTAAAAGAGTTAGGATATGATGTTTGTTCTCAGGTAATCGATTTTTCCCAATTTGGTATCCCTCAGCGCCGTAAACGTTTTATATTGGTGGGCATCCTTAAAGGAAAGAAAGATGCTGCTGAGCAGTTTATAACTAGGCTTTGGAAGAACCGAGAACAATTTTTTTCAGAAAATAATCTTCCGGAACATCCTTCAATTGCTGATGCTATTTCAGATTTGCTTCGCAGTAATGGTGAAGTCGATACCCCTGATCGAAAAGGTTTCAAATCTGGTATATATGGTAAACCATCAAATGAATATCAGGTCTATATGCGTAAAAATGTGCAGGGGATAATACCGCAGAGTCATAGTTTCGCCCATCATTGTAAGGAAAAGGTTCATTGTTTTGAGAAGTTGTTAGCATATTATCCTATTCGAAATAAAAGAATTGACGGAAAGGAGCGTGAGAAATGGGGTATACATCAGAGGGGATTAATAGTGTTGGATGCACAATCTATCGCTCCTACTATTACAAATATGCCTGATGATTATCTACACTATCAAGAACCCCGAATAATGACCGTTCGTGAATGTGCTAGAATTCAATCATTCCCGGATTGGTATGAGTTTAAAAGCAAATATACAACAGGTGGACAAATGAGAAAAATAGAAGTACCGAGATACAGCCAAGTAGGTAATGCCATTCCACCATTATTTGCACAACAAGCTGGATTGGTTTTAAAAGAAATGTTATAGTGATGGAAGACTCATTGCAATTCAAAATAAGTTCAGCTTTAAAGGATCTTGTAGGCAAAGATTTGATAACAAGTGATAATGTTGCCATTTTTGAGTTGGTTAAAAACTCATACGATGCGTATGCAAACCATGTTATTATTACTTTTTCAGAAGACAAAATCACTATTGCCGATAATGGTAAAGGTATGTCTTATTCTGATTTAATAAATAAATGGCTTTTTCTTGGTTTCTCAGCTAAAAAAGATGGTTCTGAAGATTTTGTTGATGAAAAACAAAAATCATATAGAGATAAAATTAAACGATATTATGCTGGGGCAAAAGGTATTGGGCGATTTTCTTGTGACCGTTTAGGACGTTTCCTAACAATAACTACAAAAACAAATGATGCGACTCAAGTAGAACAAATTCTTGTTGATTGGGCAAAATTTGAAGAAGACCAAAAAATTGAATTTGTAAATGTAAATGTGGAGCATCGTTCTCTAAATTCTACTGTTGTTTTTCCAAGTAACTATACTCATGGTACTATTATTGAGATTACAGATTTACATGATGATGAAACACCATGGACTAGAAAACACATTTTGGAACTTAAACGTTCTTTACAAAAATTAATCAATCCATATTCTGAAATAAATGACTTTGTAATTGATCTTGTTTGTGAAAGAGAAAAGGAAGGAGATGCTAAATTGTTGGAAGAAGGGATAAGTTATGATCGTGAGATTGTAAACGGCCCTCTTAAGAATAGTATTACAGAAATCCTTAAACTCAAAACAACTCAAATAGATGTAAAAGTTAAGGATGATGTTGTTTATACAACTTTGACAGATCGAGGAATTGATATTTATAGAATCAAAGAACATAATAACTTATATCCGTTGATAAAGAATGGAACTGTATCTTTATCGTTTTTAAATAGGGCAGCAAAATATAATTTCTCTAGATTGATGGGCGTTGATCCAATCAATTATGGATCTGTATTCTTGTTTAGAAATGGATTTCGTATTCTTCCATTTGGAGAAAGAGGTGATGACAGCTGGGGAATAGACTTTAGGGCTCAACAAGGCCGGGCTAGATTTCTTAGTAGTAGAGATCTAATGGGGCGTGTTGATATTTTTGTAGAAGATGTTAGTGAATTAAAAGAAGTGTCTAGTCGTGATAGCGGATTGGTGGATACTCCTATGTCTCGCCAAGTTTTGAAATTGTTTAAACAAAGTGAAAAAAGGCTTGAAAGATATGTTGTTGGGGTTTTATGGGGGGAGTCCTTTTTAAAAAATGAATATTATAAAGATGAGCATATTGCAGATATTGCTCGGAAAGAACTCCAAAGAATTGATAAAGACTCAGAGAGTCCATCATATGTCATAGATTCAAGTTTAGGTAGTAAAATTGATTTTGTACGCCTTATTAAAACTTTATCCTCAGACAACAATGTTGAGGTTCTTTATTACAATACTGAACTTGCAAACTTAGTGTCATCTAGTTTTTTACCTGAAGAAGTTAAGCCACAGTTCATCTCTGATTTAGAGATAATAGCTGAAAGAACAGGAAATAAAGAACTTATTAGTAAAATTGAAGATGCTAAAAGACGAATTGAAGAATTAACACACCAAAAAAATGAAGCGGAAAGAAAAGCTGAAGAAGCAAAGCGTCTTCAGCGTGAAGCTGAAGATAAAGCCTTGAAAGCTGAAGAAGAACGTCGTATCGCAGAAGCAAAAGCTAAAGCCGAAGAAGAGCTTAGACGCCGAGTTGAATTGGATAAATTACGTGCAGAAAATGAAAAAGTTAAAGCGGAGAATGCTCGTCTTATTGCAGAGAAAAGGGCTAAAGAAGAAGAAAGTAAGCGAAAACAAATAGAGAAAGAAAAACAATTAGAGAGTTTAAAGGTTGAATTCTATAAGAAAGCTTCTAATCCTGATACTGATGCTTTGATACATCATGTTAAAAATAATAATAGTAGGATAAACGATAAGGTTGACGAATTAATACAACTTGTTAGTAAAGGGGAATTCGGAAAAGAAAATAGTTATTCGATTCTTGAGTCATTATCTCATATTAAGAAACTTTCTCAAAAGACATTAGTTGCTACAGATCTTATACTCAGTTGCGATTTAGCTCAATCCGATTCTCAGAAAATTAATTTACCGCTATTTATTCAGGGATATTTAGCAGAAGAAATAAAAAGTACTGTAAAATGTCATTTTTTATCTGATATTGAGTTGTTTGCTGTCTATGGCAGTAAACTTGATTTAGCATTGCTGATTGATAATTTTGTAAAAAATTCAGAGGATTGGCATGCTAAAAATATTTGGTTGCGTTGTTCTCGTCAGAACAATTCTCTTCGACTTGATATTTACGATGATGGTGATGGATTAATAGATTCCTTCAGTCAAGAGCCGAATCAAATATTTGATTTTGCAAAATCCGGTAGAAATGGTACAGGCTTTGGAATGTACCTGATAAAAGAAACATTGAAGTCTTTACGTGCATCCATAGAAATTGACACACCGATTAATAATAAGGGTATGCACTTTAAAATATTGTTTAAGTGATGGAATTGCGACATTTAGTTTTGATTGATGAACAATCTCAAAAAGATCGTCTTGAAAGAATAAGTAAGAGTCTTGAAGGTGATGGTATACAGCTAATATATGAGGAGATAAATCCTAATGATTGTTCAATAAGACAAGAAAATGGAGATTTAAAATTTGATAAAGACACATTAAAGGATAAACTAAGATCAATAAGATTCTTGTCACATTTGGATGTTTTTGCAACTGACTATAACCTTATAGATGACGAACTTAAAGGTATAGATTTAATAGCGATGTTATATGATTTATTACCTTATTATCGCAATCAAGTAGTTATGTATTCTGCTCAAATAAAAGACGTAATTAATGATATTATCACTAAGAGAGCTATTGGGTTTGAGCAGCAAGTCGAAATGTTAAAATTACTTGCTCAAAACGAGATTAATTATTTGAGCAGTGAGGGGGAGTTCGAGATAAACTTTAAGAAACTTATTGTTAAAGAGCCCGATATGACGATTGATGCAAGGTTGGCAGATTCGTTACGCGCAATAGATAATGAAAAATTTAAATGTTCAATACCTGGTTATTCTGATAAGAAAATTAGCGAAATTGGAGAATTGCTTCTTGTAAAAGGTACTAAAACAATTGCGTTAAAAAAAAGTGTTACAGATCATATAATAGCAAATATTACTGCAATACAACATTATGAGTAAAGTGTTTGCAATATACCCTCTTGATAAGAGTAGTTCAACTTCGTTTCTTAATCGTATTCATACTTTTGAAACAAGAATGCTTGGAGATGAGTGGCATTGTTATAAAGTCCATTTTTCTGATGATGACCATGAAAGATGTATCCAGCAATCTATGGATAGTCATTTCATTTTTTTTATGGGACATGGTGGTGATACTCAGCTCCATGGGGCTTGTGCTAAATATGGTGAAATGACTGTTGATTTTACTGCGGCACAAGAAAATAAGGATTTCTATGATAAAGAAGTATTCATAGATGCTAATAATATTAATGCTTTTAGAGGAAAGGTTTTCTTTTGTTTTTCCTGCAATTCTAATAAGAATAATTCAAAAAGTCTTGCGAGATTATCTAAAACTTATGGAATAGAAGCATTTGTTGGATTTGGTAATATTCCCACAGACTATATTGAAGGCGTACCTTTCTCAAAAAGGTGTATAGCTATTTACAAGGGTAAGATTGTCAAAATTATGAAGTACGCTCTATATTATGCAGTGGAAAACAATGAGAATGTAGATAATCTTGTTAGAATAATAAAGATTTTGACTTGTAAAGAGATACAATCATTGCGACAACAGAAAAGATTCCACGGTCGAGATGCACTAATTGAACAGTTATATAAATTTAAAGATGAGATAAAGATATATGGGGATGTGTATGCTAAACTTTAGTATTTATAATTACCTAAACATGATACATATTCTCTGGAGAAAATATTATGTATATTTTTTCTTGAATACTTGTTCATTTGCTCTGTTTTAATATGTATTTATTTTTTCAGTGAGCAGATAATTAACCTCCTATGTATTTTAAAGTTTAAATATATTAATAAGCTTTTTCGCTAGTGATAATACTAGAAGTAAATTCATATTTTTTGATGATTCAATAAAAAATCATTATCTTTACTCCGTTGGAACAAAGTAAATTCCTATCGGAAAAACATAGAAATGAAGCAGGTGCAGAATCGGGTGCTTTTCTTGGGAATTTTTTATAATAGGCTGACTATCAGCTTAGGTAAAATACTCCGTTAGTCCCGTACGGACCAGAATTATAAGAGTTTGAAATGTATATCCTTTCAAACTCTTATTAATAATATGTCGCAGATAATTTATTGCGTTAACCGTTTCTTAACGTTCAGCATGGAATTCTTTAGACTGGCATTCATTACTCGGGCATAATGTTGTGTCATTCGTGTAGAAGCATGTCCGAGCATAACTGATACGTCCTGTAGGGGGACATTATTAGCGAGCGTAATGGTGGTCCCGAATGTGTGTCGGGCGGTGTGAGTGGTGATATTTTTCTTAATCCCGCAGAAATCTGCTATTTCTTTAAGATAGCTGTTCATTTTCTGATTGCAGGGAACTGGGAGACAACATCCTTTTTTGATGCAGACAGGATTATTTTCATACTTCTTTAGTATGGCAAGTGGAACGGGAAGTAGAGGTATGTTACAGATGGAAGATGCTTTATGCCGATGCATTAGTTTGATTCTCCCTTTTCTGATCCACCAGTCTCCATTATTGTCCTGCACCAGATCTTCTTTTTTGAGCGTGGACACATCGGCAAATGCCAGACCGGTGAAGCAAGCGAAAATGAAAATATCCCGTACCAGTACTAGTCGGGGTATAGTGAATTCCTTATTCATAACGGTCTGTAATTCGTTATATGTGAGGAATACAGGATCTGTTTCATCCTGTTCCATTTTGTATCCATAAAACGCATCTTTCTTCATCCAACCTTTTGCCAGTGCCATATTTGTGATTTTCTTGAAACATTTCATATATCGTACAATAGTATTGCGGCACAAACCGACTTCTGTTTTTAAATGCAGGTCAAAGGCTTTTATGAATTCCGGAGTGAGCTCGTGGAAAGTAATATCCTCTTTGTCATAAAATGTAGGAATGGAATTTTCGAGTTTTTTCAGTACATTTTTGTAACGGTTGATGGTCACTGGTGCATAGTCAATATTCACAACTTTCTCCATCTCCTTGATTTCTTGTCGTATTGTTCCAAGCAGGGTACGCATTTCTGTATCCTTGCCGAATACACGTTTTAATATTAAGGAGGGAGTGGATATTGCCTGCTCCAGTATAAGTTCCTTATACTTTTCCAATGCTCGCGTGGCTAATTCAGATAGATAACTGTTGAGTTCATTGGAAGCCCGGTCTTTTCCTTTACTACATCCTTTGGCTGCGTTCCACAGTTTGAGAGGAACGCTTCTTTGGATTCGTGTTTCTTCGTATTGACCGTTAATTGTGATCCTCATTAGAATAGGTGCTTCACCATTTTTTAATAATTTCGTTTTGAGAACGAAAAACAGAATCTTCATTGTTCCTTGTTTCATAATCTTTTTCTTTAAGTTGGTAAATACAATTAGTTATTCTGTCAACTTGAAAGATGAGTTGGAAGTCGGTAAAAAAGTTAAAATCGGTGTTTTTTTGTAGACATGGTCTGAAAAAAACACCGATTTTTTAGTTTTAAGATTCTCTTTGTTTTCCTTCATCTTATATTTGTCAGTAAAGGAAGAATCTTTTTTGCTTTTCTTTTTTCGCTATTTCCATTACATTCAAGCAGGTATGCAAAAGTATGTTTTTGCTCCTAAAAATGATTGGCGCAAATTGTTGTAAATGAGTGAAATATAGTGCAATCGGTGGTTTTTTAAAGGGACTCTGAAAAAGCCACCGAATGGGACATTTCCAGATACTCGAATCGGCTAGAATTTGCGTATTGGAGTATAAAAGAAAACCCATTGAAATGACTGAATTTCAATGGGTTCTGAGAATTTACCGAATCGATAGTGGTGCCACCAGGAATCGAACCGGGGACACAAGGATTTTCAGTCCTTTGCTCTACCAACTGAGCTATGGCACCTTTCTCGTTTGCGGGTGCAAAGATAAGTATATTTTTTAATACCGCAATAACTTCGCGGGAAAATTTCGCCAAATTCTGACCGATGAAAATATTAATGAATTTTTGTTAGAATAAATATGTAGATAACTCACTATTTATGCAACATATTTTATAAATTTACGCACTGAAACTATCAAAACATTATAAACACTCTAATCCTATGTCATCACTGGCAATTATTATTATAGTAGTTCTATCAGCTACCCTCATTTATGTGTGGGCAAAGTGCCAGTCACTTCAAAAAGAGGTACATTCGAAAGAAAATAAAGAGAATGAACTTAAGAAGTTGGCTTTGGTTTTACAGAACATCAATGCCTACTTCTTATTGATTGACAAGGATTTTGTAGTCTGTGACACCAATTATTATTCTTTGAACCGTCTGCCTGTTCAGGTAGGTGGAGTTACAAAAAGAGTGGGGGATTTGTTGCATTGTAGAAACGCGATTGCAGCTGGTGAATGTGGTCAGCACGAACAGTGTAAACTATGTTGTATTCGTGCGTCTATCGGTAAGGCTTTTTATAAGAAAGCAAGTTTTAAGAATCTGGAAGCCTCGATGAAGTTGTTGAGTGAGGATGAAATGACAGTGACTCCTTGCGATGTATCAGTATCGGGTACTTATTTGAATATTCATGGCCAAGATTATATGGTGTTGACTGTTTATGATGTGACAGAACTGAAAAATGTGCAAAGGTTACTGGTCATTGAAAAAGAACATTCCATCTCTGCCGAGAAATTGAAATCTGCCTTCATTGCTAATATGAGTCACGAAGTTCGTACACCGCTCAATGCTATTGTCGGATTTTCCGGTTTGATGGTATCGGCTTCCGGCGAAGAGGAAAGAAAAATGTATGCTGATATTATCGCAGAGAATAATGAACGATTGTTGCGCCTGGTGAATGATATTTTCGATCTTTCTCAAATAGAATCCGGGACGGTAGATTTCGTATATAAGGAGTTTGATGCCAATGATTTGTTGAGAGAATTGGATGGAATATTTAAGGCGAAATTGAATAACTCGCCGGTGGAATTGATTTGTGAGGCGCATGTACAACCTATTATGATGTATTCGGAACGAGAACGCATCATTCAGGTATTGTCTAACCTCTTACATAATGCGATGAAATTTACTGCGTCGGGTGAAGTCCGTTTCGGGTGCCGCCTGGAAGGAATGGAAGAAGTTTACTTTTTTGTGTCCGACACAGGCATTGGTATACCGGAAGAAGACCAGAAAAAGATATTCTCACGTTTCATAAAACTCGACCGTGAAATGCAGGGAACGGGACTTGGGCTGACTCTTTCGCAAACGATTATCCAAAATCTGGGTGGAAACCTCGAACTCGATTCGAAGGTCAACCGGGGATCTACTTTCAGCTTTGTGTTGCCGAGGGTGATTAAGCCGGAATTGATTAAGCCACAGCCATAAAGTAAATCGCCCTTACTACAGTTGTAAAGTGTATCTCAAAAGTGTTAAATCTGACTTTTGGAGATGCTTCACTTGACTGTAGTGAGGGTGATTTTATAAATTCAAGGCTTTTCGAATTGTCTTGAACTTCTTGATGAACAGGATGAATGTTTAGTCTTTACGACTTAGGTGCATCCTTATCTTTGTCTCCGGTTCCCGGAGATGCTTTGCTGGCAGAGGAACTTCCGAAGGAAGCTGAACCGGAGGATGCTGTGCCTGAAGTTGCTGCATTAGAAGCGGTTGCCCCGGGGTTAGTTGTGCTTGTCCCAGTTGTTCCTCCTGTGTGTGCAGAAGTTGCATTAGCAGGACGCGGAGCATTAACGCTGCTTGCACTAACATTTGCAGTGGCAGGTTGAGCCTGAACTTCCCAATGGAACGGTTCGAAATTGGAATTAGGATCTACCCAAGATGGTTTCTTGGAAGCGTAGATAATAAACGGAGCAACGACAACGATAATTGCACCGATAATTAGTACGGAGAACCAAACGGTGTTGCTACCGGTAGAAATCTGGCTGGGCGGGATGAAGCTAAGAATAAAGGCAAGTAATGATCCGCAGAAGCCAAGACCGCCAACAAACCACATCAGGCCGTTGCCGGATTTACCGATACGGAACGGACGGTTGAGTTTCTTCATCTTATAACGCAATGCGATAGCTCCGGAGAACATCAACAGGTACATAATCAGATAAAGAATAACTGTCAGCTGTGACAGAATTTGATAGAAACTCTGCACGGAAGGCATAACAACAAACAACAAACTTAATACGGTTACAGCGATACCCTGTACGAACAAGATATTCTTTTGTACACCCAGCTTGTTTGTTTTCTGGAAGAACGGAGGCATATAACCGGCTTTACCTACGGCAAATATACCTTTGGACGGACCGGCAACCCATGTCAATACACCAGCCAATACACCGAAAGCAAGAGCGACCGCAATGATTGGTGACAACCAGGAAGCATGAATATATTTGAAATAGTTGTCGAAACCGACGAGCAGGCTTTGAGTCAGGTTGATGTCTTTAGCAGGGATAATCACACCTAATGCGAAAGTACCCAAAACGAAGATCAACACTGTGATAAGCGCACCGATAAATACGGCTTTCGGATAGTTTTTAGAAGGGTTATCTACGTCTTTTACGTGGATACCGCCCATTTCCATACCGGCATAAAACAAGAAGATACTGGCAGCAAGAACGACATTATCGAAGTTGGTAAAGTCGGGGAAGAAGCTGCTGTTGAAATCCATATTGGAATGTCCGCCCGTTGCCAGGTAAATGATTCCTAAGATAATCAACAATCCGGCTGGGATAATGGTACCGACCATACCACCGATTTTGGCTACTTTACCTACCCAGCTCATACCTTTCAGGGAGATGAAAGTGGCCAGCCAATAGATGATAAGTACGACGACGAGCGTATAATACTTATTGTTTGCCAGTGACATGTCATGTACGTCATTCATTCCGATGAAAGCGATAGATACGGCACCAAACGTTAATACTGTCGGATACCAGATCGTACTTTCGATCCATTGCACCCAGATGGCGAGGAATCCCAGCTTCTTGCCGTAGGCCTCGCCTACCCACCGGAACACACCACCCTGCTTATCCTGAAACATTGCTGCCAACTCGGCTGCAACGAGCGATGTAGGGATTAGAAAGACAATAGCTGCAAAAAGATAATAGAAGGCCGAACTCATTCCGTATACGGCCTCGGCCGGTAGTCCACGCAAGGATACTACTGCCGTAACATTCATGATAGCAAGGGTAAACACACCCAGCTTCACTGCATTTTTAATATTTGCCATAAGTTAAGGTTTTAAGTGAAAAATATTTTAAAGTCAGTGTTATAACAACATTTTGCGCGAGATGTTTCCGCAATCTCTTTCAAAGTTCGTTAATTAACATCGCCGGAACGGGATATTGCAACCCCCGATTTACCTGTTTCGGAACAATTACTTTTCTCGATTGTTTCTAAACAATCTAAATTATATGTGAACCATTTTATTATAAACTAAGTAGTTATGAAATCAGCGTTTTCAGATTTTATTTCCGGGAAAAAGGGGATTTATGGTATTCTTCACATTATTATATTAATAATGTCTCTTTTTCTGGTTATCAGTATCTCGGTGGATACTTTTAAGGGAATTCCGTTCTATACACAGTCTTCTTACATGAAGGTACAGCTATGTATCTGCCTTTGGTTTCTTTTCGATTTTGTGTTGGAGTTCTTTTTGGCAAAACATAAAGGACGCTATCTGCGGACACACTTTATCTTTTTATTGGTGGCCATCCCTTATCAGAATATCATCGCATATTATGGATGGACGTTTTCGGATGAGATTACCTACCTGCTTCGTTTCATTCCTTTATTAAGAGGAGGATATGCGCTTGCTATTGTGGTCGGCTGGCTGACTTACAACCGGGCTTCGAGTCTGTTTGTCTCTTATCTGACGATGTTGCTGGCAACAGTTTATTTCTCCAGTCTGGCATTTTTTGTGCTCGAGCATCGGGTAAATCCATTGGTGAATGATTATGGAGATGCCTTGTGGTGGGCTTTTATGGATGTTACTACCGTGGGGTCGAATATTATAGCGCAGACCGTGACCGGGCGCGTGCTTTCCGTTTTGCTGGCCGCCTTGGGTATGATGATGTTCCCTATCTTTACGGTTTATATTACAAATCTGATTCAACAATCCAACAAGCGTAGAAAGCAATATTACGAAGAGGAGGAACAACAGAAAAAGGCTTCCGCCCAAAAGGAATCGGCAGAAAAAGCTGTCGTACAGAAGGTTAATACATAATATGCTTGTGTGGCGGATAAAAACAGATAGAATGAGAGTAATTGTAATGTGTTGAAAATCAGCTTAGAAATACTTTTCTTAATAGTATTGTCACTTTTCTTTATAAACATGGAAGGAAAAGGGGAGGAAAAGTGGAATAACTTTCTATCTTTGTAAAAAAGAGACAGAGGCAAACAGCTGTTAGTTACTGTCTCTAAATGAAGAAATTCCACCTTATCCGGATGAATAATAGTGACACTGATATGCTCTTTTTAATAACTGGAGTTGCATAGGGGTAAATTTAATTTGTTGTATTTGATAATTAATACCGTTTGTATTGAAAACACTGGTGGGGAGTCAAGCGGGAAATCAATGGGATAAGGAGGAATAGAAAAAGGTTACTATCGGGAGATAGTAACCTTTACCTACTTATAAAAGAGATCGAGAGAGAGTTTTAGTCAACAACGGTGATATGGTTGTTGCTAAACACATTTAATTCCAGCTTGTTCATGATGTATTGAATAGCTAACTGCGCTTTCACGGAGTTGCCCGATCCATCCAAAGGAGGAGCAAAGGCAGCAATACCGAACTGTCCGGGCAGTACACCCATCACACCACCGCCTACACCTGTTTTGGCAGGAATACCGGAAGTGTACATCCAGTCGCCGGTATGTTCATAGAAACCTACTGCGGCAATCATGGCAGTGATTTTAGAAGCCAGCGTGGCATCAAAAACTTCTTTCTTAGTCACCGGATTTACACCACCGTTGGCGATTGTGCCGGCTGCAATGGAAAGCTGCAATGCAGTCACTCCCAATGAGCACTGACGGGTGTAGAGGTCTAATGACATATCCGGATCATCATAAATCCGATTATAATTTTTCAGCAACCATGCGATAGAACGGTTGTTGAAGTTGGTATCCGATTCGGACTTGTACAATTCATCAATCAACTGTGGGGCGCTGCCGCATAAATCGGTCACGTTTCCTACGATGGCATCCCATTTCTTGGCAGAGTCGCCAATGGGCTGCACCATGCTGCAGGCGGAGATAGCTCCGGCGTTTACCAATGGAGTAGACGGATGGTCGTTCTCCAGCAAGATGGCGATAATTGAATTGAAAGGCAGGCCTGTTGCGTCGGCTCCAATCTTGTCCAGGATTTCTTTGGCGCCATATTGGCGCAGTGCCAGAATAGCCGTATGTACTTTGGATACGGATTCTATACCGAAGCGGTAGTCAGTATCTCCCACATGGATGGTCTGCCCGTTGAGCAGGCAGACACTGATTCCAAAGAGATCTTTGTTGACATTTGCCAGGTAGGGGATATAGTCGGCGTTCTTGCCGCCGGTATTAGTCTTTACCTGATCGTATGCCTCCTGTACCACTTCTTTCAATTGAGCGAGTGTTACTTTTTTATCCATAGATCTTTTTTATTTTTTTACGGTTTTACGACGACCACCATGGTTGAACATCTTAGCTTCTACCGGAAGATTCTTTTCTTGAGCCATACGGGTAGGAGTAGGATATTCCAGTTTTTCCAGTTCAGTGATGGCGTTGTTGATGTCGCCCAGTAGCATATCTGCCATATCGCGGCTGAATCCCTGACGGACAACGACACGCATCACTACATAATCTTCCAGTTTGGAAGGCAAGGTGTAAGCAGGAACCATCCAACCGTGTTGAGACAGTTTGTCTTGCAAATCGTACAAAGTCCATTTGGCGTTCTTTGCATATTCCGGTTTCAGATACCAGATGAATAATGGGTTCACAACATCATTAGAGTAGTTGACAAACGGAACCATCTTGGCTATTTCGCTGTGGATATATTTAGCAATTTGCAGGGAGTTGTACTGTACTTCTTTGTATCCCTGGAATCCTAAACGGATGAATTGATAATATTGTCCCAGGATTTGTGCAGCCGGACGGGAGAAGTTCAAACCTACCTGTGTAATGTTGGCACCCAGATAATTTACGCTGAATGACATTTCTTCGGGCAGATATTCTTTGCCTTTCCAGCAAACCCATCCGAGTCCCGGATATACCAAACCAAACTTATGGCCGGATACGCTGATAGAAAGTACCCATTTCAAACGGAAGTCCCATTTCTTTTCCGGATACAGGAACGGAAGGATGAAACCACCACTGGCGGCATCTACGTGGATAGGAATGTCATAACCGGTCTTGGCATTGTAAGCATCCAGTGCTTTGTCCAATGCTTCGACGTCATCATTCAGTCCAGTCCATGTAACACCCTGGATAGGCACGATACAGATGGTGTTTTCATCACACATTTTCAAAGCTTCTTCGGGGTCAAGAGTGGTTTTTTCGAGTGTCAAAGGCACTTCACGCATTTCAATCTGCCACAACTGTGCAAACTTTTCCCAAACAACCTGGAAACCTGTAGAAATAACAAAGTTTGGTTTATCAAACGGTTTGCCCTGTGCTTGTCTTTTCTTGCGCCAACGCAACCAGGCAGCTACACCACCCAACATACATGCTTCTGAAGAACCGATAGCCAAAGCACCGGTTTTCCAGGTATCTTTTTCAGGAGAGTTCCACAAGTTGGCAACGATGTTGATACATTTACCGTTCATCACTGCGATACGCGGATATTCTGTTTCATCAATGTAGTTGATGTTAATGGCCTCATTCATCAGCTTAGTGGCGTATTCATCCATATAAGTAGTCACGAAAGTAGCCAGATTCAAACGTGGTTGGGTTTGAGCAAATGTTTCATCTTTCACCATTTGATAGGCGACTTCAGGAGTAGTAGGTCCATCAGGTATTTTCTCTACCGGAGAGGGTTGTAACATTCTGTCTGAACCAAATACATCGGTTTTTGCATCACCTTTTCTGAAATTTAAATCTTCCATACTAATTTGTTTTTTTAAAGGTTTAGGGCGATGGGGATTTTCCCCGTCGAATTTCCCACAACAACAGCAGATAGTTTTGAAAGTTTCCGGGTTTTACATTATTTGGCGTTTATTAAGGAGGAGGATGCCCTTATTGAAACGGGCCTATTCACCACGGAGGACGCAGAGGACACAAAGGTGAATCTTGGTCATTTCTGTACTGAAATGAGCTAAATGATAATTTTGCGGAGTGCCCTGAAAGGGCTTAATTATATAGCGTAGGGCAACGCCCTACGTAAAAACGACAATCTGAATTTGCGCCCTGAAAGGGCATAATTGTATACAGTTCCGCCCTTTCAGGGCTTGTGGCTGGTGTGTCTTTTTCGTAGGGCGTTGCCCTACGCTATATAATTAAGCCCTTTCAGGG
>CDYE01008674.1_pt1 | contig 72655 bp, 64 predicted proteins | sample 557661 | NCBI WGS metagenome assembly CDYE01 (sample SAMEA3182080, study PRJEB8094) | gut metagenome | biome: human; feature: gut; material: Stool; isolation source: human stools | place: Canada | collected 2012-11-08
GATATTGACTTTTAAGAAAGTAACTCTTTGATATTTCAAAAAAAAGATGTACTTTTGCACCGCTTTTTTGCAACATCGTGTGATAATCCACATCGTGTGATGGTGAATTAAGCAAACTAACTTAATTTAGAGTAACACAAATTTTTAAAGAAATGAAATCAATTGAAGTAAAAGGAACTGCAAGAACAATTGCAGAACGCTCTTCAGAACAAGCAAGAGCTTTGAAAGAAATTCGTAAAAACGGTGGTGTACCTTGTGTACTTTACGGAGGTAATGAAGTAGTTCACTTCACAGTGACCAACGAAGGACTTCGTAACTTGGTTTATACTCCGCACATCTACGTTGTAGACCTGATTATCGATGGCAAAAAAGTAAACGCTATCCTGAAAGATATTCAGTTCCACCCGGTAAAAGATACTATCCTACACGTTGACTTCTATCAAATTGACGAAGCTAAACCTATCGTAATGGAAGTTCCTGTACAGTTGGAAGGTCTTGCAGAAGGTGTGAAAGCCGGTGGTAAACTTGCACTGCAGATGCGTAAGATCAAAGTGAAAGCTTTGTACAATGTAATTCCTGAAAAGTTGACCGTTAACGTTTCTCACCTGGGATTAGGTAAGACTGTTAAAGTTGGCGAATTGAGCTTCGAAGGTCTTGAACTGATTAGCGCAAAAGAAGCTGTTGTATGTGCTGTTAAGTTGACTCGTGCAGCAAGAGGTGCAGCAGCAGCCGCTGGTAAGTAATTGAGATTATCCCTGTAAAGAGATATACTTCAAACGCAGATTAATGCAGATTAAAGCAGATGTTCAGTCTGCATTAATTTGTATTAATCTGCGTTTCTCTTTCTATATTAATGAACTGTTTTACGGAAATACGATGATAAAATACTTAGTTGTCGGACTGGGAAACATTGGTCCCGAATATCATGAAACCCGACATAATATCGGATTCATGACAGTAGAAGCATTGGCTAGAATCAATAACGCCCCCCCTTTTATGGATGGACGATATGGATTCACTACCAGCTTTTCTATCAAAGGACGCCAGTTGATTCTGCTTAAGCCATCGACTTTTATGAACCTGAGCGGACTGGCCGTTCGCTATTGGATGCAGAAAGAAAATATTCCATTGGAAAATGTACTGATCGTAGTAGATGATCTGGCTCTTCCCTTTGGAACTTTACGCCTGAAAGGAAAAGGGAGTGACGCAGGACATAATGGATTGAAGCATATCGCCGCTATTCTGGGCACTCAAAACTATGCCCGCCTGCGATTTGGTATCGGAAATGATTTTCCACGTGGCGGACAGGTTGATTATGTACTCGGACACTTCACTGACGAAGATTGGAAAACAATGGATGAAAGACTGGAGATGGCAGGGGAAATTATAAAAAGTTTCTGCCTCGCCGGTATTGACATCACGATGAACCAGTTCAATAAAAAATAATGGATTAGCCCCCCAAAAAATAAAGATGACAATGAATGGTTAGCAATAAATGACAACGTCAACTAATACTAACCAAAGAATTATTTATCACTAAATAACTAACTAAAATGGCCGAAGCAAGAATAGATAAATGGATGTGGGCTGTCCGCATCTTCAAGACACGTACGATTGCAGCAGAAGCCTGCAAAAAAGGACGTATTACCATCAACGGTTCTCTAGCCAAAGCTGCCCGTATGATAAAACCGGGAGACGTTATTCAGGTGAAGAAACCGCCTATCACTTATTCATTCAAGGTATTACAAACTATTGAAAAACGTGTGGGAGCCAAACTTGTATCGGAAATGATGGAAAACGTAACTACTCCCGATCAATACGAACTGCTTGAAATGAGTAAAATCAGCGGATTCGTAGATCGTGCACGTGGAACCGGACGACCGACCAAGAAAGACCGCCGGGAACTGGAAGAATTTACAACTCCGGAGTTCATGGATGATTTCGACTTTGATTTCGATTTTGACAGTGAAGAATAATAAATGGGAATTTAGCGGTTAGGCTGAAAGCCTTACAATTATATATTTATTGGGGTGTCCTGAAAGGGCTTAATTATATAGCGTAGGGCAACGCCCTACGAAAAAAGCACACCGGCCACAAGCCCTGAAAGGGCGGAACTGTATACAATTATGCCCTTTCAGGGCGCAAATTCAGATTGCCGTTTTTGCGTAGGGCGTTGCCCTACGCTATATAATTAAGCCCTTTCAGGGCACCCCGCAAAATTTACCGTTTATAGGTTTACCTTAACAGCATCAATCAATTCCTGATATTCTGCATCAGTCAGATAAACCTTTCCCGGGTTCATTTGGAATATACCTCCATAATCAGGGCCATCCACATACTTAGGCGCTAAATGAAAATGTAGATGAGACAATTTATCCGAGTAAGCACCATAATTAATCTTTTCCGGTTGGAAAGCTTTTTGCATGGCACGAGTGACACGCGCTACATCTGCCATAAAAGCATTACGGTCTTCATCACTCAATTCATTTAAATCGTTCACATGGTCTTTGTAAGCAACAAGACAACGTCCACGATAGGTTTGTTCTTTAAATAGAAACACACGTGACACACTCAATTGCGCTATCTCAATCATCAGATTATGCAGCGTTTCATTGTTCTGGCAATACAGACATTCTTTCGGATCACTCTTCATGATATTATTATTTTAAGTTTTTATCGTTGCAAAAATAAGTATTCCATTCTTATCCGGCTTGTACTTTTTCGTTTTTTTGATCGACTAATTGGTATACATCCTCTTTTTCACCTACCACCCAAACAACATCACCTTCTTCGAGCGGAGCATTTACATCGGGAACCATCAACGTACCGTCTTCACTCTCAACGCCCGCTATCATGCAATGATATTTGTCGCGAATACCCGATTCACGAATCGTTTTACCCAGAAAAACAGAATCACTGTCAATGATAAATTGCTTCAAAGCCATTTCACTCTTTTCATAGACCTCCCAATCTATCTTCGCTCCATTTTGCATCGCTTCATTAAAGACGCTCAATTGTTCATCTGTTCCTATCACCTGTATCTTATCCATAGGAAACAGTCGAACAGAACCACCCGGAATATTAATACGTCTCTTTCCACGAAGGATAGAAGCCACATGAACTCCAAACTTCTTTCCCAGATTCAGCTCCATCAATGTCTTTCCTGCCCAGCAGGATTCACCCGGAATTTCCATATCAGCAAGATGTAAATCATGTGACAACAAACGCCCGGCATATTCCGGTTTTTTCTCTCCCAAATACTCTGCACGTACATCTCTGGAACGAAGATTCTGAAAAAAGCGACGTTCAATCAATATCGATTGCTTCTTCAAACGGCGAGACCATACCATCAGCAAAACGACAAGTACGGCCACACCAATAATCAAGCCGATAGACGCCTTAAATAATCCGGAAATAACAAAGATGACAAAAAGCACTGCTATCATAATGCGAATCACGATTGTTGATAACAATGGTGCACGATTAGCACGATTATCATGCCATAAAGTCATAAACTCGACCGAATGGTTCTTTTTCACCATGATGGCACGCAAGAAAGGGGCAATACACAGAATGATAAATACGGCTCCTAATAACGACGCCCAGAAATGAGGCAGATTCTCTTTAAAGAATGGCACGACAAAACGAAAAGAAAGTGCAACAATCGATATGCTGACAATTGAATAAACGACCGTAATACGTACCATTGCCAAGATTAGCTTCTTCCACAAATTCTCATGATTGAGTGCTGTTTGCGAACCGGAAGAGTAACGCATCATCATTTTTTTCCATGATTCCGGAAGATGTGCATCTACAAAAGTAGAAGCCGGCTCGGCTAAACGAATCATGTAAGGAGTTAGGAAAGTAGTAATGACAGAGACTGCTACTACTATCGGATACAGAAAATCACTCGTTACATGCAAGGAGACTCCCAAAGAGGCAATAATAAATGCAAATTCACCGATCTGCGTTAAACTAAAGCCGCATTGCATAGCCGTCTTTAATGGTTTTCCGGAAAGTATGACACCGAAAGTACCAAAAACAGACTGCCCCAAAATAACAGCCAAAGTGATTACTATAATAGGAACAGCATATTCTACAATCATTGCCGGATCTACCATCATACCAACCGATACGAAAAAGATAGCTCCGAAAAGGTCCTTAACAGGCTTCACCAGCCGGTCTATGGATTCCGCTTCAATCGTTTCTGCCAAAATAGAGCCCATAATAAATGCACCAAATGCAGCAGAGAAACCTGTATGAGCTGCCATCACTACCATACCAAAGCAAAGCGCCAACGACACAATAAGCAAAGTCTCCTCTCCCATCAATTTCCGGCAGCGCTTTAAGAATTCAGGAATCAGATAAATGCCGACAACAAACCACAGGATAAGGAAAAACAATAATTTGCCGATACTTTCCAACATTTCGGTCCCTTCAAAATTATGGCTGACCGCCATCGTGGAAAGCATCACCATTAATACAATGGCTAAAATATCTTCCAAAATTAAGATACTCAACACTAGTCCGGTAAACTGTTTCTTCCTTAATCCCAAATCGTCAAAAGCTTTATAAATAATAGTGGTAGACGACATCGCAATCATACCACCCAGAAACAGACTGTCCATCCGGTGCCAACCAAAGCCCATACCGACTCCTATACCCAACAAAATCATACAAAAGATGATGGTACAAGCAGCTATGATAGCAGAACCACCCACCTTGACAATCTTCTTAAAACTAAATTCCAAACCAAGAGCAAACAACAAGAAAATGACACCAATATCTGCCCATGTCTTAATATTGGCAGTATCCATCACTGAAGGAGTATACGGCATATGCGGACTTGCCAGGAATCCGGCAACTACATATCCCAAGACCAGAGGTTGCTTCAACTTCTTAAACAACAAAGTCATAACACCGGCACAGATCAATATCAGTGCGAGGTCAGCTATAAGAGTAGGTAATTGAGACATTATTTCATCGTATTTGATGACAAAATTATATTATTTCTATGGGATAAACAACATATCTACGGATATGTTTTGCAATAACGCCCTAAAATAAGTTAGCCCCGGATAGAGTCGATACTTATCCGGGGCTATACACAACAACCAACTTATTTCTTATTTTCTAAAAGGAGGTTTCACTACCACTGCTTTTAACTTCCGACCACGCATATCAATACAGATTTCCGTGCCCACTTTACTATATTCCGGCTTTACATATCCCATGCCGATACCAATCTTACGGGTAGGCGACATCGTACCGGAAGTAACCACTCCCACTTGCTCGCCTTCAGCATTTACCAGTTCATAGCCGTGGCGGGGAATCCCGCGGTCAACCATTTCAAAACCAACCAGTTTACGGGTAACACCTTCCGTTTTCTGTTTTTCCAGCAACGGACGGTTGATAAAATCCTTACCTTCCACAAACTTAGTAATCCAACCCAGTCCGGCTTCTATCGGAGAAGTAGTATCATCCAAGTCATTACCATACAGACAGAAGCCCATTTCCAACCGAAGTGTATCACGAGCTCCCAAACCGATAGGTTTAATGCCGTATTCCTCACCAGCTTCAAAAACCGCTTTCCATATACGATCAGCAGCAGACGGATAGAAATAAAGTTCGAAACCTCCCGCACCGGTATAACCCGTATTGGAGATTATCACATTCTCTTCACCTGCAAACGTTCCAACTTTAAATGTATAATATGGAATAGAAGCAAGATCAATGTCCGTCAACTTTTGCAGAGCTAGAACAGCCTTCGGGCCCTGTACAGCGAGTTGAGCTATGTTGTCCGAAGAGTTTTCCAACTCGGCCCCTTCCGTATTGTGAGAAACACACCAGTTCCAGTCTTTTTCCATATTGGCAGCGTTGACTACCAGCATGTATTTTTCCGGCTCGTACTGATACACCAGCAAATCATCTACAATACCTCCCTCTTCATTTGGAAAACAGGTATATTGTATTTTACCCGGAGCCAATGCCGCCACATTATTGGAAGTTATTTTCTGCAGAAAGGCTAATGCTTGTGGTCCTTTCACCCAAAATTCTCCCATGTGCGACACATCAAATACACCGACACTTTGACAAACAGTCAGATGTTCGTCAATGATACCAGAGTACTCAATAGGCATATTATAACCTGCAAACTCGTGCATCTTAGCACCGAGTATGATATGTTTCTCTGTAAACGGAGTGGTTTTCATTATTTTAAAGTATTAAGTATTAATCAAGTATTAAGTTTTAAGTATTACCTGTGTTTACCACCTTTTTTATTTGGAAGCTACCAGTTCAGCTATTTTCACGATCACTTTCATAGCTTTTTCCATATTCTGGATAGGTACGAATTCGTAACGTCCGTGGAAATTCAGACCACCGGCAAAGATATTCGGACAAGGCAATCCTTTGAAAGAGAGCTGCGCACCATCCGTACCTCCACGAATCGGTTTTACGTTCGGTTTCACGCCAACGGCTTCCATAGCTGCAAAAGCAGTATCGATGATGTGCATTACCGGTTCTATTTTCTCACGCATATTATAATACTGGTCGCGCAGTTCGAGTGTCGCAGTACCAGCTCCATATTCAGCGTTCATTTGAGCTACCAGACGTTCCATCTCTTTTTTGCGGTCCTCAAATTTTGCACGGTCATGATCGCGGATGATATAAGACACAGTGCTTTGCTCCACATCTCCCTGAATACCGATCAAGTGATAAAATCCTTCATAGCCGGTCGTATGTTCCGGCCTTTCCTGTGAGGGAAGCATCATGATAAACTGATTGGCAAGGTAGATAGAGTTAATCATCTTATCCTTGGCATATCCCGGATGCACATTACGCCCTTTAAAGGTTATTTTTGCGGCAGCGGCATTAAAGTTCTCAAACTCCAACTCCCCTACTTCACCTCCATCCATCGTATACCCCCATTCGCAACCGAATTTCTCTACATCGAATTTATGAGCACCTTCACCGATTTCTTCGTCAGGATTGAAACCGATACGGATTTTACCGTGCTTGATTTCAGGATGTTCCTTCAGATAAACCACCGCAGATACAATTTCCGCAATACCCGCTTTGTCGTCGGCACCGAGCAACGTTTTTCCGTTGGTTACAATCAAGTCTTCTCCCTTATGATCCAGCAATTCCGGGAATTGCGACGGAGAAAGAATCACATTCTCTTCAGCACAAAGCACAATATCCGAGCCATCATATTTTTCCACAATCCGCGGAGTGACATCTTTACCTGTCATATCAGGACTTGTATCCATGTGGGCAATAAATCCGATAGTGGGTACTTCTTTATCTATATTGGCAGGAAGTGTAGCAAAAAGATAGCCATGCTCATCCAAAGTAATATCTTCCAATCCCAAAGATTCCAACTCTTTCTTCAAGTATTCAGCAAAAACCATCTGCTTCGGAGTACTTGGAGTAAGCCCAGTCGATTCATCAGATTGTGTATCGAAGCTTACATACTTTAAAAATCTGTCTACTAAAGTCATTTCTATTTACGATTTAACGATTTACAATTTACAATTTGATAGTTTATAGTGCCGTAAAGGTAAAAAAAGAGCCGTGAATTACAAAGCAATTCACGGCTCTTTTTTATTGTATGCTTTTATCCGGATAGTTAAATATCCTATTTTACTGCTTTAAAAGTGGCTGCTACCATCAAAGCAATGTGTACATACTTTGCATTTAGGTAATCCGATAGCCTCAATCAACGTTTCCAGCGTGTTAAACTTCAATGAACTTAGTCCGAAACGCTCGGCAATAATGCTAACCATCTTTTCGTATTCCGGCGAACCGGTAGTAGCATATTTCTCCAAATTCTTATTTTCATCACCTTCCAATTCCTTGATAATGCGGCGGGTTATCAACTCCAATGCATTTTTGGAAGCCGAGAAACCGACAAACGGACAAGCGTAAATCAATGGCGGACAAGCGATACGCATGTGTACCTCTTTTGCTCCATAATCATACAGAATCTTCACGTTATCACGCAGTTGAGTTCCCCGTACAATCGAATCGTCACAGAACAACAAACGTTTATTTTGCAACATCGCACGGTTTGGAATCAGCTTCATCTTGGCTACCAGCGAACGCATCTCCTGATTGCTGGGAGTAAAGCTGCGCGGCCACGTCGGTGTATATTTCGAGATAGCACGATGATAGGGAACTCCCTTTCCTTCGGCATATCCTAAAGCCATACCCACTCCCGAATCAGGAATACCACAAGCGCAATCCACCTCCGATTCATCCGTCTGCCCCATTTTCAATCCGCTGGTGAAACGCACTTCTTCCACATTCTTTCCTTCATAGCAAGAAGTCGGGAAACCATAGTACACCCACAGGAACGAGCAAATTTGCATATCCTCATTGGGTTTGCGAAGCTGGTCGATGTGATCGTCATACATGCGAACAATCTCACCGGGACCTAAATATCTCTCAATCTCATAATCCAGATTCGGGAAGCTGGACGATTCGCTCGTTGCAGCATAAGCACCGTCTTTCTTTCCAATCACTACCGGAGTACGTCCCCATCGGTCACGGGCAGCGATGATGCTACCATCTTCTGTCAGGAGCAGCATAGAGCAAGAACCTTTAATGTGATTAAACACATTTTCGATACCTTCAGCAAAGGTTCTACCTTGTATAATAAGTAATGCGATAAGTTCCGTCTGGTTGGTGTTGCTCGAACTAAGTTCGGCGAAGTGCATGTTTTGACTGAGAAGTTCTTCTTCCAATTCCTGGATATTGGCTATTTTAGCGACTGTGACAATGGCGAAACGCCCGAGATGAGAATTGATGATGATAGGTTGTGCATCTGTGTCGCTAATGATGCCGATGCCGGCGTTTCCTTTAAATTTGTCTAGTTCTCCTTCAAATTTGGTTCGGAAATAAGTACTTTCCAAATTGTGAATGGAGCGGATAAACCCTTTTTCCTCACTGTATGTTGCGAGTCCTCCTCGCTTGGTACCCAGATGTGAGTTATAATCTGTGCCATAGAATAAATCAGTCACGCAACTAGTTTTCGAGACTGTTCCGAAAAAACCTCCCATGTTGTTCTCTTTATTGATGATGTTTTAAAAAAGATGGCGCAAAAGTACAAAAAAGAATCCGTCCTATAAAAAAAGTACTCCGCAAAGTTTTAGTTTTCTTTGCGAAGCACAACTAATATTTATTAAAAAACGAGGAATCCGTAAACAATCTTTTTACCTGAATCTTATTTCCATTTCCTGATTGTTTTCAAGTCGGCGGGAGTTGCTTCTATCAGACTTACCGCAAACCCTCCACTGCGTGCCAGCTTCACAGACATCTTATTCTTGTTTGTCACCAATCCTTTTTTTATCTGATAAGAGGTCGGATTCTTTTCAAAGTCAGCATCTTTTCCGTCAGCATAAAGAGTGGCTACATATTGTTTTCCCGGTTCAAGAAAATCAAGCGTAAAAGCAGAGGTACGGGGATTTTCGTCGGTGATGCCACCTACAAACCAGTTATCAGTGCCTTTCGCTTTACGGGCAACCGTGATATAATCTCCCGGTTCTGCTTCCAGATACTTGCTGTCATCCCAATCAACAGCTACCTCTTTGATAAATTGAAACGCATCCATGTGGCGTTCGTAGCTTTCCGGAAGGTCAGCTGCCATCTGCAAAGGGCTGTACATCGTTACATAAAGTGCTAATTGTTTAGCTAAAGTAGTACGTACAAAGCTGTGATCGCCCGACAGAAAAGATAGTTTGGTATCAAAAATACCCGGCGTATAATCCATCGGTCCGCCAATCTGACGGGTGAAAGGAAGCAAAGTGGTATGGAACGGTTTGTTGCCTGCAAAAGCTTCATATTCCGTGCCACGAGCCGATTCGTTACCAATCAGATTCGGGTAGGTACGACATAATCCTGTGGGACGGGTTGCTTCATGGGCATTTACACATATCTTATATTCGGCAGCTTTTTCTACCGCATATAAATAATGGTTATTCATCCACTGTCCGTAATGATGCTCCCCACGAGGAATAATGTTACCTACATATCCACTTTTCACAGCATTATACCCGTTATCTATCATAAACTGATATGCCTTATCAAGATGACGTTCGTAGTTACGTACAGAAGCAGAGGTCTCGTGATGCATCATCAGCTTCACCCCTTTTTCCTTTGCATACGCATTGAGCATTTTCACGTCAAAATCAGGATACGGAGTGACGAAATCAAAGACATAATCCTTCGAATTTCCAAACCAGTCTTCCCAACCTTCATTCCAGCCTTCCACCAATACCTGGTCGAATCCATGTTCGGAAGCAAAATCGATATAACGTTTCACTTTATCATTGTTGGCTGAATGGCGTCCGTTTGGCTTTGTTTTGGAATAATCCGTCTGTCCAAGTTTCACCGAATAAACATCATCCGTATACGACCAGGAACCTTTTCCGGTGATCATTTCCCACCACACTCCGATATATTTCACCGGCTTAATCCAAGAAACATCTTCATAAATACAAGACTCATTCAGGTTCAGAGTCAATTTAGAAGCCAGAATATCACGGGCATCATCACTTACAATCACCGTACGCCAGGGTGAACGGCAGGGAGTCTGCATATACCCCTTATCTCCTTTCGCATCAGGAGTCAGCCATGATTCAAAAACCAGGTTCTGATCGTCCAGATTCAGATGCATACAAGAATAGTCGATCAAAGCGGCTTCATGCAGATTGATATACAATCCATCGGCCGTTTTCATTTGCAGGGAAGTTTGTACACCTGTCGGAGAGAAAGGTGTTTGAGAAGCATTTGGAGTAATTGCCCCTTGCAATAATCCGCGAATTTCTGAAAGTTTGGATTCGGTATAGTCATATTCCTGCGTATCATAATCGCCGGGAATCCAGAAGGCTGTATGATCGCCAGCCATAGCGAATTGAGAATGTTCTTCTTTGATAACGAAGTAATTCAGATTTTTCTGCTGTGGAAATTCATAACGGAATCCCAAGCCATCGTTATAAAGACGAAAACAAATAATCATATTACGATCTTGTGCCTTTTGATTCAAGGTGACAGCCATTTCATTATAATGGTTGCGGATGGATTTCACCTCTCCCCACACAGGTTGCCATGTTTCGTCAAAAGTAGCAGTTTTCGTATCGATCAGCGTGAATCCGTTCATCAGTCCCGGATCATTCTTTAATTCCAATCCCAGTTTCGAAGGTTTAATTACTTCTTTTCCTTTATAAGAGAGTTCGTACACCGGTTCTCCTTGCGCATTGACAGAGAAATTAAGCTTTAATTGTCCGTCAGGAGAAGTGATACTTTCGGCTTTAGCTGATGTGCCGAAGAAAAAAAAGAGCAACAGACAGAGCCCTATTACAGTTCCTATTTTCATGTTCTTCATGATATAAATGAGTTAGTTAATAATCGTATGGCAAAGATAGACCGGAAACACAAGAGGTGTTTTTCTTTATAAATAAAATATAGAGGGATACAGAACCAAAAACAGAATAAGTATTTAATAATAAAGTAGATAACATATTTTGAGACTAGAAAAAATATAGTGTCTATGGTGAATAAATTAAAAGGATTAAATATGAATATTGCATAATCTTCCTATATTTGCAGATTATTATCTCAATCACAATAAACATTTTATTATTCATATGGCACAACGCCTTAATTTATCCCGGAGGTTTCGAGCAACTCGAAAAGGATTTTGAAGTCGCCTAAATAATATCAACCTTTCAATCAAATGAGCAAAGAAGTTATCTATATCTTTATCGGCGGAGGCACGGGTAGTGCATTGCGTTATTTCATTCAATTGTTAATGCACGAACGGATCGTTCCCTACCATTTTCCATGGGCTACTTTCACTGTCAATCTCCTCGGTAGTTTTCTTATCGGCCTGTTTTATGCCCTTTCAGAACGGTTTCACCTTCCGTCCGAAGCCCGTTTGTTTCTGACAACAGGTATATGCGGAGGATTCACCACTTTCTCCACATTCTCCAACGACGGCGTAGGTCTACTGAAAGGAGAATTTTACGGAGTATTTATTCTATATACATTAATAAGTATAGGTATAGGATTGGCCGCTGTGGTAGCCGGCGGATATGTGGGAAAGGCATGATGAAAAGAAGCCCAATCAAACCCGTCCGCGTTGTTCCTCCCATGATGGAAGAGCAGGAAGTCAGTACTACTACCCTACAGGAATGGCTCGACAGAGAAGAAACCGTCTCTCATCTTTTATTCTGTAAAGGAAAAGAAGAAGGTATCGACAAATCTTATAAAAGTTTCAAGAATTGTACTTTCCAAAATCAGACATTCAGCGAATGTAAATTCCGTTCTTCCCAACTGACCGATGTCAGGTTCGAGAACTGTGATTTATCCAACATCTCTTTTGCTGAAAGTTCGCTTTACCGGGTAGAATTCATTTCCTGCAAACTATTGGGTACCAATTTATCTGAAACAACGATGAATCACGTCTTGCTGCACGACTGCAATGCCGGTTACATCAACCTCGCCATGAGTAAAATGAATCAGGTACGTTTTGCACACAGCCAGCTCCGCAACGGAACTCTGAACGACTGCCGTTTTTCATCTGTCGCTTTTGACGGTTGCGACCTTGTAGAAGCCGATTTCTCACATGCTTCGCTCCGCGGAATAGATTTGCGCACTTCCCGCATCAGCGGAATCACGCTCAACATCAGTGATCTGAAAGGGGCTGTCATCACCTCCTTGCAGGCTATGGATTTGCTTCCACTGTTAGGGGTTATTATCGAAGATTAAAATCCTGCAAATTCACCCCGCCACACTCAAACAAAAAACATCGTCCCGTTGTTATAATATAAGGTCGGACTAACGACATATAGGGAATAGGCTCAAAAAGAATACCTATTTATAGTGATTTCTCACTCCCTGTCAAGTCCGTACTTTTGCAGAAATTTTATTCAAAAACAATAGAAACGATGAAAATTGAAAAAATTGTAGCTCGAGAAATTCTCGATTCAAGAGGTAACCCCACAGTAGAAGTTGACGTAGTATTGGAATCCGGCATCACAGGACGTGCATCTGTACCATCAGGTGCTTCCACAGGTGAACATGAAGCATTGGAGCTTCGCGATGGTGATAAAAAACGCTATGGTGGAAAAGGAGTACAAAAAGCGGTTGACAATGTAAATAAAATCATCGCTCCGAAACTGGTTGGTATGTCTTCGCTCAATCAGAGAGGCATCGACTACGCAATGCTGGCATTGGACGGCACTAAGACTAAATCCAATTTAGGTGCCAACGCTATTCTCGGTGTATCTCTTGCAGTAGCCAAAGCTGCCGCCAACTATCTGGATCTTCCTCTATACCGTTACATCGGTGGAACAAATACCTATGTAATGCCTGTACCGATGATGAACATCATCAACGGTGGTTCACATAGCGATGCTCCTATCGCATTTCAGGAATTTATGATTCGCCCAGTCGGTGCTCCTTCTTTCAGAGAAGGTCTGCGGATGGGTGCTGAAGTATTCCATGCCTTGAAAAAGGTTTTGAAAGACCGTGGTTTAAGTACTGCCGTAGGTGATGAAGGAGGTTTCGCTCCTAACCTCGAAGGTACAGAAGATGCCCTGAACTCGATCCTTGCCGCTATCAAAGCCGCAGGCTACGAACCGGGTAAAGATGTGATGATCGGTATGGACTGCGCTTCTTCTGAATTCTACCACGATGGTATTTATGATTATACCAAGTTTGAAGGCGAAAAAGGCAAGAAACGTACCGCTGAAGAACAAATCAACTATCTGGAAGAACTGATTAACAAATTCCCTATCGACTCTATCGAAGACGGTATGAGCGAAAACGACTGGGAAGGTTGGAAGAAATTGACAGAACGTATCGGCAACCGCTGCCAGTTGGTAGGTGACGACTTGTTCGTGACTAACGTAGACTTCCTTGCCATGGGTATCGAAAAAGGCTGTGCCAACTCTATCCTGATTAAAGTAAACCAAATCGGTTCGTTGACAGAAACATTGAACGCTATCGAAATGGCTCACCGCCATGGATACACCACTGTTACCTCTCACCGTTCGGGTGAAACAGAAGACGCTACTATCGCTGATATCGCAGTAGCTACCAACAGCGGACAAATCAAGACAGGTTCGTTGAGCCGTTCGGATCGTATGGCTAAATATAACCAACTGCTCCGTATCGAAGAAGAACTCGGCGACTTGGCTGTATATGGATACAAGAGAATCAAGTAAATCTCTATGCTAGATTATAAAAAAAGCATTCAAGTAAACTACCTGAATGCTTTTTTCTTTTTGAGCCTCTTGTCGGATTCGAACCAACGACCCCGAGATTACAAATCACGTGCTCTGGCCAACTGAGCTAAAGAGGCGGGTGGGTAAGCTATCTATATCGCGCCGCTACAACCAACTACCTTTGCTGCGATCAAGCCCTGGAGGATTCGAAGGGAGCTGGCCGTATAGGACTTACCCGTTTTGCGGTTGCAAAGGTAGACATTTTTATGTATTCTGCAATAGCTGCAGATAACTTTTTTACGAATAAAATACTAACAAGCTACGTTTCAAGCAATTAAAATCGCAAAAAAATATTCAGACAGCAACTTCCCCTGCTTTATTAACTTTAACAACCAGATTTCCCCTACCAACCGATATTATTTGTACCTTTGTGCGCAATTTATAAATGAAGATGACAGAGAACAGAAGCTATTTACAAAAATATGCCATGCATTTTGGCACGTACATGGGAATCTACTGGATATTGAAGTTCATATTATTTCCGCTGGGATTCCACATACCTTTCCTTTCGCTTTTATTTGTAATCCTGACATTATCCGTACCTTTCATCGGATATCACTACGCGAAAATGTACCGGGATAAGATTTGCGGGGGGAGTATCCAATTTTCGCATGCCATGCTCTTCACTATATTTATGTATATGTTTGCTTCCCTATTGGTAGCCGTGGCCCACTACGCCTATTTCCAGTTCATCGATCACGGTTTTATCGTCAACTCTTATATCCAGCTATGGGACGAGTTGATGGCCAACACTCCGGCTTTGATAGAAAACAAAGAAGTTATAAAAGAAACGATAGATACCGCCCGTTCACTTACTTCTATCAATATCACCATGCAACTATTGTCATGGGATGTATTCTGGGGAAGTATCCTGGCCATCCCTACCGCATTGATGGTAATGAAAAAGGCCAAACCGGAAAATGACGGACCCGTTCAATCATAATTTATAAATCATAAATCATAATTCGTACAATGGATATATCAGTTGTAGTCCCATTATTCAATGAAGAAGAGTCACTACCCGAACTCTATACTTGGATAGAACGGGTAATGCAAGCCAACGGATTCTCATTCGAAGTGATTTTCGTTAATGACGGAAGTACCGACCATTCATGGGAAGTGATCGAAAAGCTGAAAGCTCAATCGGAACATGTAAAAGGTATCAAATTCCGCCGTAACTATGGTAAATCACCTGCACTCTACTGTGGATTCGCTGAAGCGGAAGGAGACGTAGTCATAACGATGGATGCTGACCTACAAGATAGCCCGGATGAAATTCCCGAACTCTATCGGATGATTACCGAGGACGGTTACGATCTGGTTTCCGGCTGGAAACAAAAGAGATATGATCCTATTTCGAAGACCCTGCCGACCAAGTTGTTTAATGCGACCGCCCGCAAAGTGTCGGGCATCAAAAACCTGCACGACTTCAACTGCGGCTTAAAAGCATATCGAAAAGAGGTAGTAAAGCATATCGAAGTCTATGGTGAAATGCACCGTTATATCCCTTACCTGGCAAAGAACGCCGGATTCAAGAAAATCGGTGAAAAGGTGGTACACCACCAGGCACGCAAATACGGCACAACGAAATTCGGACTAAACCGTTTCGTGAACGGATATCTGGATTTACTTTCTCTTTGGTTTCTTTCCCGATTCGGTATCAAACCGATGCATTTCTTCGGACTGCTGGGATCATTGATGTTTCTCGTCGGAATGATTTCCGTCATCATTGTAGGTGCCAGTAAACTATATGCTATGTCCAACGGTCTCCCCTATCGACTGGTGACCGACTCTCCCTATTTTTATTTGTCACTGACGGCAATGATTATAGGTACCCAATTATTCTTAGCCGGATTCCTTGGCGAATTAATCTCCCGCAATGCACCGGAACGGAATAACTATCAGATAGAAAAGAAAATTTGATTCACATTCAATAAGCTGACTATGAAGAATTTAATTCGTATCTTTCTCCTATTGATAATCGTTGGCGGTGCTGTCAGCATTCATACCTCGTGCTCGGACGAGAACGATTGCTCATTAGCAGGACGTCCGATGATGTATTGCACGATATATACCATCGATCCGGACAACCCTAATATTGCACTAAAAGACACGCTCGATTCGTTGACAATCACAGCATTAGGCACCGACTCTATCATTCTGAACAATGAAAAGAATGTGCATACGTTAATGCTTCCACTACGATATACAAGTGACTCTACTGTATTCATATTCAGATATGATCCAAAGCGTAAAAAAGATGATGTTGACACATTATACATTGTACAACAGAATACGCCTTATTTCCAATCAATGGAATGTGGATATATGATGAAACAAAACATCATCAGTGCCAAATTTGGCAAACCCGGAAGACCCGGCCTTCCTCCTCCGTATGGCAATGGACAACCGGACCAAATAGATTCTCTTCATATACAAAATAAAGAAGCCAATACAAATGAAATCCAGAACTTGCAGATATTCTATAATTATCGGCCAGAACGCACACCTGATGAAACGACTAATTAGTCTGCTCCTGCTCTTTTGCATTGGACTTCCGTTGCTGGCCCAACAACAGCGGCCTACGCAAACACCCAAAAGAGATCAGAAAAAGAAAGAGGTTGCCGAGATAGATACCATTCCACTTTACAATGGTACGTATATCGGTGTGGATTTATACGGCATCGGAAGCAAGCTTCTGGGAGGCGACTTTATGAGTTCTGAAGTCAGTGTGGCCGTCAATCTTAAAAACAAATTCATCCCTACCTTTGAGTTTGGCATGGGAGGAACAGACACCTGGAATGAAACAGGTATACACTATAAAAGCAAAATGGCTCCATTCTTCCGGATCGGTGTGGATTACAATACCATGGCAAAGAAGAAAGAGAAGAACAGCTACTTATATGCAGGACTTCGCTATGCGTTCAGTTCATTTAAATATGACGTTTCCACAATGCCGGCGGACGATCCCATCTGGGGAGATGCAGTAGGTAACCCCAGTTTAGGAGATGGTTACTGGGGCGGAAGCGTACCTTTCAGCCACTTGGGAATGAAAGGCTCCGTGCAATGGCTGGAAATTGTTTTAGGCGTTAAAGTACGTATCTACAAAAACTTTAACATGGGGTGGTCGGTACGTATGAAATACAAAACCAAAGCATCTACCGGAGAATATGGGAATCCATGGTACGTGCCCGGCTACGGAAAATTTAAATCAAACAATATGGGAATCACTTATTCCCTTATTTACAAATTGCCTCTTTAGAATATAATGACAGGACTAGAGATTTGGTTGCTTGCAATAGGTCTGGCGATGGATTGTTTCGCTGTCTCCATTGCAAGCGGTATCATTTTGAAGCGTACCCGATGGAAACCCATGCTAATCATGGCTTTTACATTCGGACTTTTTCAAGCAATCATGCCTTTTATCGGATGGATGTTCGCCAAAAGCTTCAGCCATTTCATAGAAAGTATAGACCATTGGATTGCCTTTGCCATTCTTGCCTTCCTTGGCGGCAGAATGATTTGGGAATCTTTCAAAGAAGAAGAGTGCTGCCAGCTATTCAACCCGACCAGTCTGAAAGTGGTATTCACTATGGCCGTCGCAACAAGCATCGACGCGCTGGCAGTCGGTATTTCGTTTGCCTTTTTAGGAGTGCAAAATTATAATGAAATCCTGTCCCCTATCCTTATCATCGGACTTGTTTCCTTCGTCATGTCACTCATCGGGTTGATCTTTGGTATCCAATGCGGCTGTGGCATCGCCCGGAAACTGAAAGCAGAGTTATGGGGAGGTATCATTCTGGTCATCATCGGATTAAAGATATTAATTGAACATTTATTTCTCCAATAAAATGAGTTTTCTCATCAAAAAGAAGAGCGTATGAAAACAAAAAAAAGTTTCCTTTGGCTGGCTTTCCTGATTTTGGCAACCATCTGGATATTAGTCAGGCATAATCAACAAGCTGGCTATTACAGTGTCAAAGGTTTGGTATTTGGGACGGTATACAAGATTACTTACCAATATGACGGTGATTTAAAACCGGAAATAGAAGCTGAACTGAAACGCTTCGATCAATCTCTGTCTCCATTTAACGACAGTTCAGTTATCAGTCGCGTCAACCGCAACGAGGAATTAGTTACCGATAGTTTCTTTCAGAAATGTTTCAACCGTTCGATGGAAATTTCCTGCGAGACAAACGGTGCTTTCGACATCACAGTAGCCCCCCTTGCCAATGCTTGGGGATTCGGTTTCAAAAAAGGCACTTTTCCTGATTCAATCATGATAGATAGCCTGTTGCAAATCACCGGATATGAAAAGGTAAAAATGGACAACGGCAAAGTCATTAAGCAGGATTCCCGTACCATGCTAAGTTGTAGTGCCGTTGCCAAAGGGTATTCGGTAGACGTAATTGCGCAACTGCTCGACCGTAAAGGCATAAAAAACTATATGGTAGATATAGGCGGTGAGGTGGTTGTGAAAGGCAAAAACCCCTCCAAAGGCTTATGGCGCATCGGAATCAATAAGCCCGTCGACGATTCACTGGCCGTAAACCAAGACTTACAAACAATACTTGAAATTTCGGATTTAGGCTTGGCAACTTCTGGAAATTACCGCAACTATTATTACAAAGACGGAAAGAAATATGCTCATACCATCGACCCGAGAACGGGTTATCCGGTACAGCACAGCATCTTGTCTTCCACCGTAATCGCTAAAGACTGTATGACTGCCGACGCCCTGGCTACCGCCTTCATGGTGATGGGACTGGAAGAAGCGGAAGCCTTCTGCAAAGCGAACCCGGAGATTGACGCCTACTTTATTTATAGCGGAGAAAACGGAGAGTTCAACACTTTCTACACGGAAGGAATGAAAAAATACATAGCGAAATAAGATCCGCTTCTTTTCTTTCATTCTCTTCACATGAGGATAAGTCTCAAGCTATCAACCGTTTCGTGTGATTACTCAAAGAAATATGCTTCTTCACATCCTTCACAGTCATTACCGTGAAGGATGTGCCGCATCTCTGGATACGCCATAATAACCGGGAGCAGGCACATACATCGGCTGATTGCGCAAACCGATATTCACCAGTTTTCCTTCTCCACGCAAACGTACCAAATGCGTTTTGGCCGTAGTACGTGCCAAACCACACACTTCCTGAAAATCACGGCGGGTCATCATCTGATGTTCGGCAAAATATTCTTTCAACAGCATATCAATCTCCACCTCTGACACCTTCTCCGAATGACGGACATACTTGGACTGACTGGCGCGAACACCCACAAAATGTCCTTTCAGATTACTGTCAGGGCGAAATCGGACAGTTTTGAAAGCCACCTTATTAGTCTTATGCGGAGTGCTGCGAGTCACTTTCCCCGTAGCCTCCAAAGTGGGATAAAAATAACCGATCCCCTCGATATGCACTTCTTTTCCCTCACGCAACGACTCGCCAAGAATCTTCGATAAGTTATCAAGCACATTCTTTACATCGCCCACAGTCAACGAACTGTAGTCATGAATCTTGTAACAAAGAGTATCCGTATCCACCTTTCCATTCATAAAGATACGCGGATGCAACGCTGCTTCTTCTTCCGAAGAAGCATTAGGATTTTCATACCAATCAAACACAATAGCCATTACTTCTTATCAATTTAAATGTGTAACTTCATCATAGGACAACTTTAATCGGCTATTCGGACGACTGGAATCGGCTGTTCAGTCAACTATTGTCAGCCAACCGGACAACTCCAGTCGGCTTTTCCTAAACAAGCACTAAAGATACGACAAAGTAACGACTTATCCGCATAAGAAAGCTTGTTTTTCATTTCAGGAGAAAATAAACTTTTTCTTAGTTAAATACTTGCAAACCCCATATCTCATGTTATACCTTAGCAGCATCAACCGGTCGAAAAAACAACATTTATTCATTTAAAAAACAAGAAAAATATGAAGACATTAGAATATAATTCGAAACGTTTGGCAAAAAGAATACGGGTATTGATGAAAGAATCGTCAAACGTCATCGTTTCACCGAATACGCCAAAGAACGAACAACCAATGCAGGATATGCATAAGCAGGAAATACATAGACAAGAAGTACATAAACAGCCCGTCCTTCTGACACAACAAGTGATTGACTTTTTGAAAGTTCGGTATGACTTCCGCTACAACTTGCTTACCGAAGAAACCGAATTCCGCCCATCCGGTCAACGAGACATCTCTTTCTGTCGTATAGACAAGCGGGAACTGAATACTTTCTGCCTGGAAGCCCACAAAGAAGGAATCAATTGCTGGGATAAGGACCTTCAAAGGTACATCTACTCTACCCTAGTGGAAAGCTACCATCCTTTCCGGCTTTATATGAACGAACTACCTATATGGGACGGAACGGACCGGTTAAAGCCCTTAGCAAAGCGAGTATCCGACATTCCTATATGGATAAAAAGCTTTCACACCTGGATGCTCGGACTTGCTGCCCAATGGCTGGGAGTGAATCAAACACAAGCAAACAGCGTAGCCCCGATACTTATCAGCGAAGAACAGGGACGCCATAAATCTACTTTCTGCCGCATGCTGATGCCGCCACAACTAACCCGTTATTATTCGGATAATCTGAAACTAACCGCACAAGGCAATCCCGAACGTCTCCTTGCCGAGATGGGATTACTAAACATGGACGAATTTGATAAATTCGGAGCACAAAAGATGCCATTACTGAAAAATCTGATGCAAATTTCCGGCCGCTACCTCGTATCGCCTCTTTCATAGGAACCAGTAACCGCACCGACCTGCTTCACGACCCGACAGGCAGCCGCAGATTCTTTTGTATTGAAGCAGAGCATGACATTGACTGTACCGGAATTGAACATTCACAAATCTATGCCCAACTGAAAGAAGAACTGCTTGCGGGTGCCCGTCACTGGTTCAGCAAGGAGGAAGAACATGCTTTGCAATGTCATAACAGCGCATACTATCATGTTAACCCCATAGAAGATATTGTCCGTAACACATACGCACCTGTCACGTTGGATGAACCGGATTGTTTGTCGCTCTCCGTCGCTATCATTCATCAGGAATTGAAAAAGAGGTTTCCGGCTGTACTGCGTAACTGTACTCCTATCCAATTGGCGCAAGTGCTGACCGCAGCAGGTATCAGCCGACAGCATACAAGATTGGGGAATGTGTATCTGGTGAAGAGGGTGAAGGGTGTGAAGAGTGAAAATAGTATCATTTATTCACAGGATATATCTATAAATCAGGAGCTTAGTATAATGTGAAAAATGTGAAGAAAGAATACATAAATATAATCAAAAAGCACCAAGGATAGCTGGGACATTTTGAAATAGAGAAAGTGTACAAAGTTTATTTGTCACTTTCTCTATTCCTTTATACTATTAATACATAAAGACTATGAATTAAATATTTAAGTCAGCTTTATACAATGAGAGGCCATCTTCGTTACTCTCACGGAAGTACACAGCACTACCATCGTTAGAGACTGTATAATAACCATTTTTTCTATATGGCAAATCAAACTTTTTGATTGGATTTAACTCCCAGTCAAATACAAATATAGCCTCGCTAAATTGTCTCAGTTCTTCATCTTTTTCGTTAAAAAATCCTCGAACCGAGCATATAATATATTTGTCATTAGTTTGCATAGTCTCAATTTCTATCTGCCTGTTATTTATTGTACTAAGCGATGTAGACATTTCATCTCTTGACTCAACGCGCTGCATCTCTGTGTATCTTTTTTCGTTTACTACATTTCCACTCTTAATATCAAACGTATATAATATGAATTGATGACATACAGAAAAGGCTGCCATATCATTACCCTTTATTGCAATACAGCCATCAGCATAAGCACATTTTATTAGATCATTTGCAGGCAGTTCCATACCTTTAGCTTTTTCAAGATCAAAACTTCCATAATTTATTGTTTCATAAGAGTTCGCTTCCTCATTATTGAATATGGTAACTGATTTCTTATTAAACTCATTTATTTCTGTTTGTTCAGATTCCGATAAAGCCGGTATTATAGTTGCAAGAACAGAACCATTAGGAAGTTTGACCATTCGGCGCACCCAAATACTATCCGGGACTATTGTCACAGAAAATGTTCGTTCGCCCATAGGCACATTAGCTATTATTTCTTTTTTAGCAAAAGTCTTTATCATATTGGGATATGCATAAAGTTGAACGGAATCACCTATTATTTGAAAGTCTTCTAATCCAATTAATTCATTGGCCGCTCTTCCTTTCGATGCAATGATAGATAATTTCTCCCCGGTATTTAAATTATAACAGGATCCGAAGTCATCATCATCTTCTCCTCTTCTGACAAACCACAGTATAGAGTCATCAATCATGCAGCCACCGATTTCCAGAATATCAAATTTATTAAAAGGGGTGAATTCCAATTCTTCGGTAATGGGGAAATCCGTATCTATATTGGAGATAGGGGCAGCCTGATTCTTGACAGCACTATTACAACTAAAAAAAGAAAGACTGATTAAAAGCAATAATAATTGAGCATTTGTTTTCATAAGTGTGTATTTTTAAATAATTAATGATAATTACTTGCGAATATAGTTATTATCTTTACCTTTGCAAAAGACATCTGTATTTTTATACCAAACAAAATAAAAAAGCTATGAAAACACTTAAAAGAAGAATCCTGAAACCATTGTTAATTGCTTGTTTAGGCTTAACAGTTGCAACAATTACATTTGCGCTTACTACTACTCCTAGCCGTCCAGGAAGACCTAGTGCTTTTGACATAGAGGCTGACTTCTGTAAATTAAGATTTAAAAAGCCCCTTAGTGATGGAGGATTGCCAATACTATTTTATATTATCGAGTATAGATCGTTAAAAACAGGTAGGTGGCAACTAGAAAGGAGAGTTAAGCCCCAATATCCTATGGATAATACAATGCAATCCGATGTAGATAATAGGGTTGGAACAGATCCGGTAGTTTTTCGTGTTTCTGCTCAAAATAGTAATGGGCGAGGCATGAATTCAGAGGTTTCCAATTCTATAACATTCAGGAATCCATTCTAATTGCAATAATATATTAAGATATAAAAAGTCCCGTATAATCATAATGCTGAGTTATTCGGGATATTTTTTATAAAAGAACTCAATAACACTATAAAAAACAATGAGCAGACCTTTGTACACGTTAAGAAAACCGCAGAATACTATGGAGAAAACAACCTGCTTTTCAATGAGCATATAAAGTATTTATTGTGGGAATATAGCTACGGAACAGATATCGCAGATTAAAAAGAAGATAAATTTAAAGACATAAACACAAATGCGAAAAAGGCTACTATTAATATCCGTCGGGTGGCTACTCAGTAATGTCATTACCGGACAAAATCTGCCTACGAGAAAGATGACCCTCGAACAAGCGATTGAGATTGCACATTCTCACTCTCCACAGGTTCAGATGGCACAGCTCAATTTTATGGCACAGTACTGGAATTTTCGTTCTTATAAAGCGCAGTTACTACCGTCGCTTAATTTGCATGGTAATTTAGGGAACTATAACCGCTCGTTGGTAGATGTACGTGATCCGGAAACAGGTCGTATCAGCTATGTAGCCAATAACACATTAAGCAACGATTTGTCTATTTCGATAGATCAGAACATTTCTCTGACGGGTGGTAAAGTATCACTTAATACATCACTCGACCGACTGGATCAGTTCAATTATGGCACACAAATCTATAACTCGAATCCGCTTACAATCCGTTATACACAACCTCTGCGATCGTTTAATGAGTTAAAATGGCAGAAGAAAACAGAACCTTTGCGGTACGAAAAGGAAAAGAAAGTATATTTAGAAGCAATGGAGGATATAACCCTCCGAACTACCTCCCAATTCTTTTCCGTTTTATCAGCACAGACCAGTCATCAGAAAAATGTAGAGAATCTGAATGATACTCGAAAGATGTATGATATAGCACTCAAACGTTCAGAAATCGGCACTGTGACTAAAAGTGAACTATTACAACTGGAATTGGCACTGATAAATGCGGAACTGACGGTTAGTAATAGCAGAACAAATTTAGAGATTGCACTTTTCAACTTTAAGACCTATTTAGGTATTTCGGAAACGACTTCTTTTGCGGTGCTGCCGCCCACAATAGCTCCGGATGTCATTATGGAATATGATTTTGTGTTAAGCAAAGCCTTGCAAAATTCATCGCAGAACTTTTCACTTCAACTGAAAGAGGTTGAAGCGCAACAGGAAGTAGCACAAGCCAAAGCGGCAAAAGGTATTCAGGTAGAGCTACAAGCTAATCTAGGCTTTTCGCAAACAGGAAACAGTTTCAATGAGGCATATCGCCTCTTGAAAGATCAGGAAATTGTCGGACTTTCGCTAACAATGCCTATTTACGACTGGGGCATGAGCCGGGGAAAGGTAAAGATGGCTGAAGCAAAAGCCCGGTTGACGCGCACTCAAAACGAACAGGATGCAATACAATTTCAACAGGATATCCGAATTAAAGTGATGCAGTTTAACCAACAAGGCAGACAGTGTGAGATATCGGAAAAAGCACTGGTTATCGCACAGCAACGGTACGACATCACCAAAGACAGGTTCCAAAACGGAGCTATCACCGTGACCGATCTGAATACGGCTCAGAAAGAGCTGGATGACGCCAGCGAGCAGTATATATCACAATTAAGTACCTTTTGGAGTGCCTATTTTGAGCTAAGAAAATTATCGTTATATGACTTTATTTATAAAAAAGATATTAGCGTGGAATTCGATAAAATCATTGAAAAATAAGAACTATGAAGAAGTTTGCCCTATATAAAAGTCTATTGATAATCATTTGCCTGTTGGGAGTGACAGCTTGTGGTGACGGGAAGAAGAAAGAAGAAGTTTCAATCGGTAAGAGCAATGAGAAAACACAATTGATTACTGTTGATACGCTGGTATTGAAAAAACGGTCCTTCCAAAAACAGATCGTATGTAACGGTAAGTTACGTGCAGTAGTAAAGAGTGACCTTGCATTTAATGGTTCGGGGACTATTACTGCTATTCATATACACAACGGAGACAGAATAAACAAGGGAATGACGCTAGCAGTGCTCGACACGAAAGAGGCGGAAATAGAACTTCGAAAAAGTCGCCGTGCAATGGCCAAAGCAAACATTGACTTGGTAGATAAATTGATCGGACAGGGCTATACGGCTGATACAACAGCTGTACCACCCACTATTTTGCAGAATATGAAGGCCTCATCAGGATATGAAAGCGCGATGGATCAGTTGGAGGCAGCCGAACGTCAGTTAGCTAACTGTTACCTGATCGCCCCGTTTAGCGGTCGTGTGGCAAATTTGGATTCCAAGATATATAGTCGTTCGACAGATAAACTATGTACGTTGATTGACGACTCCTATTTCGATGTGGAGTTTAGTGTATTGGAAGCGGAGATGGAAGAGGTGACACGAGGATTGCAGATCACAGTCTCACCCTTTATCAATGAAGATCAACGCTTTGTAGGTGAAATAACGGAGGTCAATCCGCTGATTGATGAACGAGGACAGATTAAAGTACGTGCAAAAGTACGCAACCACAATAATTATTTGGTGGAAGGGATGAATGTGAAGATTCTGTTAGAACGTGAATTGAAACAGCAGTTTGTTGTTCCAAAAGATGCGGTGGTACTTCGAGATGGGTTCCAAGTGATTTTCCGTTATAAAGATGGTAGAGCGGTATGGACGTACGTGGATGTGGTTATGTCTAATATTGATTCTCATATGATTACGGGCAACGCAAAGAAACAGACTACTATTTCAGAGAATGATGTTGTTATTGTATCTAACAATCTGAATTTGGCTGATAAAACGGAGGTAACGCCTAATTAAAAGACACAACTTATAGCTTACAACACACAATTGGCGAACCCTTAATCCCTAAAAGTATGATAAAAAGACTGATAACACGCCCCATAGCAGTGACAATGAGCGTAATTGCTATCGTGGTGCTGGGTATGGTGGCGGTGGGTTATCTGCCGGTATCGCTTATGCCAGCTATTAATATACCGCAGATCACTGTACAGGTATCAGCTCCCGGTCTGTCGGTGCGAGAGGTAGACAACACTCTGTTAAAACCACTCAAGAACCAGTTGTCGCAGGTGGCCGGATTGAAAAATATAACCGCAGAAGCTCGTGCCGATGTCGGAGCGATCTATATGAACTTTGAGCCCGACTGCAATATAGACATCGTCTTTATTGATGTCAATGAAAAAATGGACCGGGCAATCACCTCACTTCCAAAAGATGTGGAGCGTCCCAAGGTAATCAAAGCCAGTGTGACTGATATTCCGGCTTTCTATCTCAACCTGTCACTTAAAAATGGTATTCCGCCCAAAGAGGGGGAGCCTCGTGAAGCGGGTATTGATTTTAGCGAGCTGGGACAGTTTGCTCGTGACGTAATCTCTAAACGTATTGAACAGTTACCACAAACGGCGATGGTCGATATTAGCGGGGTAGTGACACCGGAACTGCTTTGTATTCCCAATTATACTAAGCTAACCTCTATGGGGGCGGATATTAGTCTGTTGGAGCAGGCAATCAATAACAACAACATATCTTTGGGTGCATTGAGCATCAAAGATGGTCAATATCGCTACAGCATTCATTTCGATGCGCATATCATTTCAAAAGAAGACATCGAAAACATATACATCAAACACGATGGACGTATCTATCAGTTCAAAGAGCTATGTGAGATTGTGCAGCGTCCGGCCAAGCGAAATGGATTAGTACGTAGCAAAGGCGAACCAGCCGTTTCAATGGCAATCATTAAACAGAACGATGCCAAGATGGAAGATCTGCAACAGGGTATCGCCACACTAATAGCCGATCTGGAGGCAGAACATCCGAACATCCGGTTTGAACTAACCCGTGACCAAACCAAGTTGCTGGCCTATTCAATCGATAATTTGGATAGTAACCTGTTGGTAGGTGCTATTTTGGCAGCACTGATCATTTTCCTGTTTATGAAGGACCTCCGCTCACCGATGCTGATCGTTGTGACAATTCCCCTGTCATTGATCGTCACTTTACTGTCATTCCATCTGTTGGGTATATCGCTTAACATCATTTCGTTATCCGGCTTAATTCTCGGGACAGGTATGATCGTTGATAATTCGATTATTGTAATTGATAATATATCACAAAAATGGCAATCGGGGATGCAACTCAATGATGCCATCGCTGAAGCAGTCAGTGAGGTCTTTACACCGATGCTTAGCAGTGTGCTGACCACTTGTTCGGTTTTCGTACCATTGATCTTCCTAAGCGGTACGGCCGGCGCGCTCTTCTACGATCAGGCAATGGCGGTGACGATAGCCCTGTTTGCTTCATTGCTCGTAGCCGTACTGGTACTTCCGGTCTATTTCTACTTGTTGTACAAAAAACTGCCGGCACATACCGAAAATCGTTTTATTGCCCGTTTTTTTACTTTCAACTACTACCGTCCGTATGAAAAGACGCTTAAATGGACACTTCGGCACGGCAAAGTGATGATCGTCTGTTTTATTGCACTTATTCCGATGACCTATCTCATCTATCAGATAGTTGAAAAGAGCCGTCTGCCTCATATCTCGCATGATGATACCATTATGACAATCGATTGGAATAGCGGCATATCGCTCGAAGAGAATGATTTGCGGGTGCATCGTTTGTTGTCGCAAGTTGACAGTTTGGTTGAGCAAACCACTTCAATGATTGGCGTGCAACAGTTTTTAATGTCTCACACGAAAGAAATCAGCCCCTCTGAGAGCGTGGTTTATATCAAAGCGAAAGATGCGGAGACGTTGGCTAAGATAGAGAAAAGACTAACGGATTATGTGGCAGAAAACCATCCGAAAGCATTGGTTACATTTCAGGTTTCGGGCAATATCTTTAATCTGATATTTGCCGAACAGGGAAGTCCACTGGTGGTGCAATTACATAGCAAAGGGGGACAAGCTCCAACAGTGGAACAGGTAACAGAGCTGACAGGGAAGATTCGAAAAGCACTGCCAGATATAGTTGTGCCTCCGGCTGTGATGGAGCAAAACATCCGTTATATAGCCGATGTGGAGGCGATGGCGGTATATGATATCACATATGATGATATCTATGGAAAGATGAAAAATATCATCAGTCAGAATGTGCTGTTTCGCATCAATCAAGGCGGTTATTCGATGCCTGTCACAACGGGGGAATCACGTGCCGAAGCTTCTGATATTTTATCGGGCAAAGTGCGTAATAAGAACGGTGTGGAGATACCGCTCTCGATGGTAATCCGTGAAACCAAAGGAGAAGATTTTAAAAAGCTCTACTCGGGTAGTGATGGCGACTACTACCCTATCGCCCTCGATGTGCCGGACAGCGATGTGAAGCAAGTAATGGAGACCATCAAGCAGGTTGTAAAAGAGGATAGTTACTTCTTTGTGGCCTTCACTGGAGAGTATTTTTCAAGCCGTGAGACCATCAAGGAGTTGATCATCATTCTACTGGTAGCAATTTCGCTACTCTACTTTATTCTGGCAGCACAATTTGAAAGTATTGTTCAACCGTTAATCATCCTTTCAGAGATTGTGGTTGATATCTTCTTCGTGTTGTTTGGTCTGTGGCTCTTTGGTGAGAGTTTGAATATCATGTCAATGATTGGCTTAGTGGTTATGAGTGGTATTATCATCAACGACTCGATCCTGAAAGTGGATACGATCAATCGCCTGCGAAAGCAGGGTATGTCACTGCTGCGAGCGGTTTTAGTAGGTGGTCACAGCCGCTTGAAGCCGATCATTATGACTTCCCTAACGACCATATTGGCTATTGCACCATTCTTGAACCGGGTGGACATGGGTTCGGATCTGCAATATCCATTGTCATTCTCTATCATTATTGGCATGACAGTCGGAACACTTATCAGCCTGTTCTTCATACCGTTGATTTATTATGTTATTTACCGTAAACGCTAATCCTGCTGCTTATGAGTAAAGATATAACAAAAAAAGGCTTTTTAGAGCGGATCCCCAGCTTCTCCCTCATACTGATTATGGCGGTATTGATGGTGATTGGAATGGCGCTGGTACCGCTACTGCGAGTCGCTTATAATCCTACGCCGAAACAGGGAAAGCAGTTGAACGTCTCGTTCAACTGGCCGGGAGCATCACCACGGGTAATTGAACAGGAGATTACCTCTAAAATAGAAGGAATGGTTTCATCAGTGGTTGGAGTGGAGAAAACCTCTTCTACATCGTCCTACGGAAGTGGAAACGTAGCGATAGAACTGAAAGAGAACGCCAGCGTATCAGCCGTCCGTTTTGAAATATCCTCCCTGCTGAAACAGGTAGCCGGCAAGCTGCCTGAAGGAGCCGGTTATCCTTCCCTGTCAGGAGGAGATGTCGGAAGCGGCATGAAACAAAATTCCCGGCAAGTTTTATCCTATATCATCAATGCGGATATGGATCCGGCCAATATTCAGAATTATGTAGAACGAAATATCAAACCCTATCTGACGCAAATTGATTATGTGCGGGAGGTCGCCGTTTCGGGAGCACCTCCAACCTATCTGGATATAGAATATGATCCGACAGAGTTGCAACGTTACGGCCTGGAATCCAATATAATCACATCAGGGCTTCAAAACTTCTTAGGGCAACGATCTATTGTCGGGGATATTGACAAGATCGACCGTAATGGTAATAAAGAGCGTATCACGCTACTTTTAGAGACTGAGCCGCTTGATTCTGATATCGGGAAGACGCCGCTTACCACCATAGAGGGAAAAATCATCTATTTGGATAATATCGCTAAACTAAACTATAAAAAACGCCGCGAAAGCAATTTTTACCGCATCAACGGTCTGAATACGATCAACCTAAGTATATCAGCCGATACTGATGTGAATATCATCAAAGCCTCTTCCGAGTTACGTAAACGGATGGAGGAGGTACAAGCCAATCTTTCAGATGGATTTTATATTTCTTTAACCAATGATGCTGCTAAGGATGTACTTAAGGAACTGAATAAATTGATAAAACGAACTTTCCTTTCGTTACTGATTCTTTTCCTTTTTATCTGGATATCAAGTCGAAGCGGTCGTTATCTATCCATTATAGCCGTGGCACTCTTTGCAAACGTGCTGATATCGGTTATCTTCTTTTATCTGTTTGATATAGAGTTGAATTTAATCTCGTTGACTGGTGTTGCCGTATCGTTCGGAATTATGATCGATACCACCATTGTGATGGTGGATCACTACAGTTATTACCGTAACCGAAGCGTCTTCATCGCAATTTTGGCAGCACTGCTCACTACAATCGGGTCATTAGTGATTATCTTTTTTATGCCTGATTATGTAAGAGGAACACTGAATGATTTTGCTACTATCATCATCATCAATCTTGTTGTGGCTCTTTTTGTGGCTCTGTTTTTTGTGCCAGCAATTATTGATCGCAATGGATTAAACCGTCGTCAGGAGAAAAGGGACTATCGCCGTTGTCGCAGGATCATAAAATGGAATAAATTCTATAACTATTATATCACCTTTACCCAAAAACACAAATGGATCTATATCACAATTTTGGTGCTGTTGTTTGGTATTCCGTTAAACCAGTTGCCGAGAGAATTAGGTCGGTCTCACTATTTTTATGGCAATAAAGAAAAGCCTGAACTCAAATGGTATGAAGTAGTCTATAATAAGACCATTGGTAGCGAGCTTTATCAAAACAAATTGCGCCAGCCTCTTGAAAAGGTGACAGGTGGGACGCTGCATCTCTTCTCATCCACCCAATCATCTCGTACATTTGCACAGAGTGACTATGATGTAAAACTTCGAATATCGGCCAAATTAACAGAAAAGGGCGACGCGGAACTGTTGAATCAAAAAATGTGGCAAATGGATCACTTCCTGGCAAAATACAAGGAGATCAAGAAATTTGTGACACAAGTCAATGGAGAAAGTGGTTCTATTGAAGTGGAATTTACCGATGAATATAAATATGGGGCATTTCCTCAACATTTAGAGTCACAAGTGATTAGGGAAGCGTTGTCAATAGGCGGCGTAGACTGGAGCACAACAGGAGTGAGTGAAAAAGGTTTCTCCAACTCGCTCACACTGGGAAAAAGTAAATCGTGCCGTATAGGGTTGAGTGGTTATAACTATGACTATCTTTACAAATATGCAGAGATGGTAATCGAAAATATTAAAAACAACAAGAGAGTCACCAACATCGATATAGAGTTAGGAGGCTCCGGCGATTATGTCAATCAAGATAATTCGACGGATGAAATGTATATCAAGTATGATATGAAAAAAATCGCACTCTACGATTTGAATCTCAATCAAGGATATTCAGCACTTTCTGCACTGTTGAACGAAGGATCGGTAGGCACTTACCGCAATAAAGATCAATACATAGACATTGATTGTCACTCTTCACTACGTGATAAGTTCGATGTGTGGCATCTGATGAACAGCTATATAAATGTAGGTGACAACCCCATCTGTTATGCTCACATCGGAGAGATTGGGCGACGGTCTGTCAGCAACCAAATCACCAAAAAAAATCAAGAGTACTCGCTCGATGTAGCATTTGATTATATGGGAACGTATGAGCTATCCGATCAGTTTATTAAAAAGACAACCGAAGAGGTGAATGCTGCTCTGCCGGTCGGTTTTCGTGTAGTCAACACAAGTTATGGATGGTATGACGATAAAGGAACTCAATATTGGTTGATCCTGCTGATCGTTGTCATTATCTTCTTCACTTGTTCAATCTTATTTGAGTCATTACGCCAGCCACTTGTGATAATATCACTGATTCCGGTATCCTTTATAGGGACCTTTTTAACGTTCTATTTCTCCGGCACTAACTTTGGAACAGGTGGTTTTGCATCGCTGGTTCTATTAAGTGGACTGGCGGTGAATGCCGCTATCTATATCATAAACGAATATAACGGAATTCGTAGCAACTGCCCCGATCGAGCCAAACGACTCCCTCCTGTTAAGCTCTATGTAAAAGCCTATAATCACAAGATTGTTGCAGTCTTATTGACTGTATTATCTACCGTATTGGGCTTAGTTCCATTCTTGATTGATGGTCCACAGGCAGAGGCGTTTTGGTTCTCTTTTGCGATTGGCACAATGGGAGGTTTACTATTTTCAATCATCGCATTGGTATTCTTTATGCCAATATTGATGCCGTTATTTCATAAACACAAAATACACCGCCGCAATCAAACAAACGAACGCCGCCAAATGATTCCAATGTAACGCTTCACCTTTAAAGAAGATAGTAGTGAACACTGTAAAAATAACAAGTGTTATCACCTCTTGGATGACTTTCAGTTGCATCAACGAAAACGGGCCCCCATTGCCTATAAAGCCGATGCGATTGGCCGGTATCTGACAGGAATATTCAAAAAAAGCGATTGCCCAACTGAACGCAATCACACCGATCAGCGGAAGAGCAGCGAACCAGCTGTACTCCTGTTTCATCTTTAAATGTCCGTACCAAGCGAATGTCATAAAGACATTGGATACGATCAGCAACAAAATGGTATAGAATCCTTTCATAATAACCTATTCAAATTAATCTATTTTATCTGGTAATAATTCTTCCTGTACATTAGTCATACTGCCCCAAAGGCTATAACGAGCTTCTGGGTTCATCGCTTCCAGTTGTCGCAAAACACCTTTCATATCACTGCGGCTGGACTGCGATTCATAGGGACAATTCTTCACTTGTTTCTGATAATGGCGCAAAGCCGCCAATTCTACCAAATCGGCTTCGTGAACCAGACACATCGGACGGATAATTGTCATATCAAACTTCTTCATCATCAACCGGGGCGGCATTGTACTGAATGCTCCCTGATAAGTGATATTCATCAATAAAGTTTCCAGAATATCATCCATGTGGTGACCGAGAGCGATTTTATTGCATCCGTGCTCCTTGGCAACAGTAAACAAAGCTTTCCGGCGGTTCCATGAGCAGAGGAAGCAGGGAGATTTACGTGTATCGGTAGCAGGATCAAAGGCAGTCTCATACTGTACAAAGGGAACTCCATACGCTTCACAGTGCGCTTTCAAATATTCCGTATCACTCTGATAAGGAATATTCTTCATCACCACATGAACGGCAACGACAGAAAAACGAGGCTTATAGATACGTGCGCGTTTACCCAACAGTTCAACAAGCGCCAACGAATCTTTTCCTCCTGACAGTCCGATAAGGATTTTGTCTCCTTCTTCTATCAATCCATATTGCACCACTCCTTTGCTAAACCGCCGTTCAATGCGGCGAATGGTCTTCTCTTCTTCCGTAAATTGTGTCATATCTTTGAAAATCGGCTGCAAAAGTAAGCGAAAAGAATGATTTAAAGAAGAATTAACATAATAGAATCACTGAAAAAGGGTTTATTTCTAATAAATTTGTACTTTTGAACAATTGATAAATGGACCGGTGCCCGAAAGCAGCAATGTTTTCAATCTACCCGTCACTCATAAACGCTCAAAACGATGAAAGGAAAATATATTCTATTTTTAATTTGCAGCCTCTTCCTTTGCGAAGTATCTGCACAAACACTGGAACAGGCACGCACCTTATTCACTAAGGGTGACTATGAAAAAGCCAAGCCTGTCTTCAAAAAGTATGCTAAATCACAACCGTCGAACGGGAATTATAACTATTGGTATGGCGTATGTTGCCTGAAAACCGGAGAAGCGGAAGAAGCTGTGAAACCTCTTGAGATAGCAGTGAAAAAACGTGTTACCAGTGGACAACTCTATCTGGGACAGGCATATAATGAAACGTATCGTTTCGAAGATGCTGTAAACTGTTTTGAAGAATATATCGCAGATTTAAGTAAACGTAAGAAATCGACGGAAGAAGCGGAGAAACTTCTGGAAAAGAGCAAAGCTGACCTCCGGATGTTGAAGGGAGTGGAAGATGTATGTATCATTGACAGCTTCGTTGTAGACAAGGCGACTTTCCTCCATGCATACAAGATTAGTGAAGAATCGGGTAAATTGTTTACCTTCAATGATTTTTTCAAGACAGAAGGAGATCATCCGGGGACTGTCTATGAAACAGAAATTGGAAATAAAATCTATTATAGCGAAAAGGGCGAGAACGGTAATCTTGACATCTTCTCAAAAAACAAATTGCTGAATGAATGGAGTGACGGACGCCCGTTGCCGGGTAGCATCAACGCTTCCGGAAACGCAAATTATCCGTTCGTTCTATCGGACGGCGTCACGGTTTACTATGCCAGCGATGGTGAAGGACTGGGTGGCTACGACATCTTTGTCACCCGTTACAACACGAATACCGACACTTATCTTGTTCCGGACAATGTAGGTATGCCGTTCAATTCACCGTACAATGATTATATGTACGTCATTGACGAATACAACAATCTCGGATGGTTTGCTTCCGACCGTTTCCAACCCGAAGGAAAGGTATGTATTTATGTGTTCATTCCTAATACTTCCAAGCAGACTTATAATTATGAAGCAATGGAACAGCAACAGATTATTCGTCTGGCACAGATTCATTCGCTGAAAGAAACCTGGAAAGACAAACAAGCTGTAACCGAAGCATTGCAACGCCTGGAAGCTGCCATCAGTCATAAGCCTAAAGAACGTCGCGCGATGGACTTTGAATTTGTCATTGACGATCATACGACTTACTATCTGATGAGCGACTTTAAATCCGCAAAAGCAAAATCACTTTTCCAGCGTTACCAGCAGATGGAGAAAGACTATTATCAGCAAGAAGAAAAGCTGAATAGCCTGCGTCAACAATATGCCGGTGCCAACCAGCAGGGAAAAGAGAAAATGGCTCCTGCCATCCTCGACCTCGAAAAGCGGGTACTGCAAATGTCCGAAGAGCTGGATACTCTCGAAGTGAATGTACGCAATGCAGAAAAAACAAAATAAATTAATAACTCTGAACTATGGATATACTCATTATCGCCGTTCTCATCATTGCCGCAGTCATACTGTTTCTGGTAGAACTGTTCGTCATCCCGGGCATTAGCCTGGCCGGAATTTCTGCATTGGTTTGTATTCTTTATGCCAACTACTATGCATTTGCCAATTTAGGTATGGCAGGAGGATTTATCACTCTTGGTATATCGGCGATTGCCTGTATCGGATCATTGATTTGGTTTATGCGATCGAAGATGCTGGACAAACTGGCATTGAAAAAGGATATTGATTCGAAAGTAGACCGTAGCGCAGAAGACAGCGTTAAAGTAGGTGATACAGGAATCAGTACCACACGTCTGGCACAAATCGGTTATGCCGAAATAAACGGAAAAATTGTGGAAGTAAAATCAATAGACGGATTCCTCAATGAAAAGACTCCGATTATTGTAAGCCGTATCACCGACGGTACAATCATGGTTGAAAAACACAAAGAATAATATTCACTTAATAATAACATCAATGGAATCATCTTTCTACTTGCCTATCTTTCTGATAGCTGGAGGTATTATCTTCTTGATAATATTTTTCCATTACGTGCCGTTCTTCCTCTGGTTGTCGGCAAAAGTGTCGGGAGTTAACATCTCGCTGATACAACTATTTTTAATGCGTATACGTAACGTTCCGCCGTACATCATCGTGCCGGGAATGATCGAGGCTCACAAAGCCGGTCTGAAAAACATTACCCGTGATGAACTGGAAGCCCATTATCTGGCTGGCGGACATGTAGAAAAGGTGGTTCACGCCTTGGTATCCGCATCGAAAGCGAATATCGAATTACCTTTCCAGATGGCTACCGCTATCGACCTTGCAGGACGTGACGTATTCGAAGCTGTACAGATGTCTGTAAACCCGAAAGTGATCGACACACCTCCTGTTACGGCTGTTGCAAAAGACGGTATTCAGCTGATAGCCAAAGCACGTGTTACGGTACGTGCCAACATTCGTCAGTTGGTCGGTGGTGCAGGTGAAGATACGATCCTTGCCCGTGTAGGCGAAGGTATCGTTTCATCTATCGGTTCTTCTGAAAACCATAAATCGGTCCTTGAGAATCCGGATTCGATCTCTAAACTTGTACTTCGTAAAGGTTTGGACGCAGGAACAGCTTTCGAGATCTTGTCTATTGATATCGCGGACATCGATATAGGTAAAAATATCGGTGCGGCTCTGCAAATTGACCAGGCTAACGCAGATAAGAACATCGCACAGGCAAAAGCCGAAGAGCGCCGTGCCATGGCAGTTGCTTCCGAACAGGAAATGAAAGCAAAAGCACAGGAAGCTCGTGCTAAAGTAATCGAAGCAGAGGCTGAAGTTCCTAAAGCGATGGCTGAAGCTTTCCGCAGCGGCAACCTAGGCATCATGGATTATTATCGCATGAAGAATATTGAAGCTGATACCTCCATGCGCGAGAATATCGCCAAGCCGGCAACGGGTAATGCAGGCAATCAGCCATTGAGCAAATAATCGTTCACAAACGCCGGAATCCGATTTCATTTCAGTTGTAAGACGCACTCCCCTTTTCTAAAGGAAAAAGATAGTAGCTTCTTCTGAACTTAAATCCGGTTCCGGCGTTTCTATTTATAGATACAAATCCTATTATAAAACTAAAACCCTTCAATAACATGAAAAAGTACTTTCCATCCTCTGAATTGATTATCAATGAAGACGGTTCAGTATTCCATCTTCACGTAAAGCCCGAATGGTTGGCAGACAAAGTAATTTTGGTAGGTGACCCCGGACGTGTAGCACTCGTAGCTTCTCATTTCGAAAACAAAGAATGTGAAGTGGAAAGCCGCGAATTCAAAACCATCACGGGTACTTATAAAGGTAAACGGATTACAGTGGTTTCTACAGGAATCGGTTGCGATAACATCGACATCGTAATGAATGAACTGGATGCACTCGCCAATATAGATTTTAATACCCGCGAAGAAAAGGATCAGTTCCGCCAACTGGAATTAGTACGTATCGGCACATGTGGCGGCTTACAGCCCAACACTCCTGTCGGAACATTTGTGTGTTCGCAGAAGTCTATCGGCTTTGACGGATTGCTGAATTTCTATGCCGGAAGAAATGCTGTATGCGACTTACCTTTTGAGCGTGCGTTCCTCAATCACATGGGTTGGTCGGGAAATATGTGTGCGCCTGCTCCTTATGTCATTGATGCCAGCGAAGAACTGATTGACCGGATTGCCAAAGAGGACATGGTACGTGGAGTAACAATCGCTGCCGGAGGTTTCTTTGGTCCGCAGGGACGTGAACTTCGTGTTCCATTGGCAGACCCGAAACAGAATGATAAGATTGAATCTTTCGAATATAAAGGCTATAAGATTACCAACTTCGAAATGGAAAGTTCGGCTTTGGCAGGACTTAGCCGGTTGATGGGGCACAAGGCTATGACCGTCTGCATGGTGATAGCCAACCGACTTATTAAAGAGGCCAATACAGGATATAAAAATACAATTGATACACTGATTAAAACTGTACTTGACAGAATATAGAGGTACGCTCTTCTGAAAGAATAAAATTGTAATCGTTAGAATAGAATTATAGAGCTGCCTAACGAGTTCTAAATATTGAAATTCCCCCACGCTACAAATAGTTATAGCGTGGGGGAAATTCTTAATAAGGGACTTGTTAGACAGTTCCATTTTTATCATTTAGCCTATCTTCAACAAGTGTCACTATGACGCCGTGATAGTAACGCTATAATACGATTATAGTGACGTTATCCGAGAAGGATAGCGTCACTATATTACACAGTTATTTTTAATTTGATTTTTTATCAATAACCAATCGTAAATCTCTCCTGATGATGTTTCGGATATTCCAATTCATCAATCATTGCGGCAGCGTAATCTTCGACAGAGATATGGCTGTTCCCTACGATGTCTACAATCATATCATCTTTTCCCAACCGATAACGCCCTGTACGTACTCCCGGACGCATATCTGCTGCCGGAGAGAAGAACACCCAGTCTATTTCTTTCTCTTTCTTCAAGAAGTTCAGATAAAACTCTCCTAAGGCTTTCACTCCCGGCAATATATTTTCGGGCACTTCGCCAGAATCCATCAAACGCAAGCCCGGAGCGATAAATAAAGAACCGGCACCACCAACCATCAGAAAACGATTGACGCCAGCCTTCTTCACTCCATCAATTATAGTCAGATAAACTTTAATGGTTTCATCGTATATATCAGGATTATTCCATCCCGGATTGAACGCACTAACAACGGCATCCGCGCCTTTACAAACGTCGGCCACTTCATCAAGCACGGCTACATCGGCTTTCACCACTTTCAGATTTTCATTCTCTATCTTTATCTTTTCCGGATTACGAACTACTGCTGTAACTTCGAAACCACGATTCAAAGCCTCGTTCAGAAGAGCAGAACCAACAAAGCCACTTGCTCCGATAAGGACTATCTTTTTCACTTTCTCCATATTCAAATCTATTATAATGTTACTACTATTATAATAGTAACACTACAATATTCAGAATGTTGGTTCTCTTTTAGAAAATTAATTATCCGATGTAAGATTCTATCGTCTCTCTTAGCCTCTCCAAAGAATAGGGTTTTGAAATAACGGCGTTACATCCGGCTTGAATAGCCTGTTGCTGTTCGGTATAGAAAGCATACGCAGTCACTGCAATAATAGGCACGGTCAGAGAAATCGTACGGATCTTTTCAGTAGCCTGAATACCGTCCATCACCGGCATACGAATATCCATAAGTATCAAATCCGGGCTTTCACGGATGAAACTATTGATAGCCTCCTGCCCATTGCGTACCCATGAGATAATATATTCTTTATTCAGAAGAATGTTTAGTTGAGCAAAGTTCGACTCTATATCTTCCACTACTAATATCTTTTTACGTTTATCCGCTTTAACATCCTTTTTATGTGGAAGTCTTCTTTCAACAACTTCTTTCGGTACTTCCTGATAAGGCAAATAGAGTGCAAACGTACTCCCCTGCCCCAATTCTGAAGTTACCTCGATGCGCCCGCCCAAACGTTCTACGATACTTTTACAGATTGAGAGTCCCAGCCCGGTACCTTGTACGAAGTCATTCAGTTTCTCAAAACGGGTAAAAATTTGCGGGAGCTTCTCTTTGGATATTCCGCAACCTGTATCGCTGACAAATAGTTTTAGCCAGGGGCCTTCATGTTTCAGCCCTAATGTAATAGTTCCCTTTTCCGTATTTTTAATGGCATTCGAAAGGAAGTTGAACAAGACCTGCATCACCCGGTTTCGGTCGGTAGAAGTCCAGTATTCTCCTTCCGGGCGAATCACATTCAACTCTACGCTTGACTTCATCTTCAGCTGGTGCACTTTCTCCACTTCTTCCACCAAACTTGCAATCTCTACCTGCTGGAAATGCATCTCCGACTTTCCGGATTCAATGCGGGACAAGTCCAAGATATCATTGATTAACTGCAACAACAAGTTACTGTTTCTCTGGATAATTTCCAGATACTCCATTTTTTCTTCTTCACTCTCTGTCACCGCGATAATCTCCGAGAAACCAACAATAGCATTCAACGGGGTACGAATCTCATGGCTCATATTTGCCAGAAAGACCGACTTCATCTTATCGGCATCTTCCGCACGACGTTTAGCTTCGATCAATTCCTGCGAACGCTGAATCCGGTCTCCGATATCATGTATCAGCGCAAGTACCCTATTTCCTTCGAAGGGGGCGATACGTGCCTGAAAATAATGCAGACTTCCATCCACTTCAAGCGGATATTCTATTTCCTTCAACTTACCGTCACGCAAACATTCCCGGATGTTACAAAGAAACAGGTCACTAACCTCCGGTGAATAAATAGATCGTCCGTCTGCTCCGCGCAACACTTCCACAGGATGAAGCAAGATTGTCCCCGGTGCCATCAGGACATCGGTAATGAAGAAGTTATCATCAAAGATAAATATGAATTCCGGCAGTGCTTCAATTATTTTACGGTTGTATTCTTCCAGATATTTGATATGTTGTTCCTTTTCGCACTGTGAAGTGACGTTCACCGTATATGCCAGCAGTTTGCCCGGATGGCTTTTGCAACTTTCTTTGTAGGACAGAAAATGATCTTCCAGCCAAATCACTTCCCCTTGTTCGCCCATACAACGAACTCTTATTTGTGAGGTCTTAGACTCCGATGAAAGCATCTCTGCAAATGCCTGTTGATAGGATTCGGCATCTTCCGGATGGATAAACCGATAGAAATCATCAATGTCCTCAAAAATGATTCCGGTATCCTTCAATCCGAGTGTAGAGAAATAATCGTCTGAAAAGGAGCATTTGCCCGTAATGATATCATACTCCCACAAAGCTATTTGATGGGCTGCAAGCACAGAAAGTATTTCCTGATAGTTTTCCCGTATGAGCTCGCTTTTCTCATTCGGAGAATATAAATTGATCGCTGGTTCCATAAGCATTATTGTTTTATTTTGTTTGGTGTACCACTGCACGGCAGCAAATATAAACAAATAAAGCACAAGTTGTGCTCAATTTTCTATTTTTTACTTAGAAACAATTATCTTTGCTCATCCAAAAAGAAAAAACAATGAATCAAGATACGATCTGCGCTATCGCTACCGCCCAGGGCGGTGCTATCGGAAGCATCCGCGTTTCCGGTCCGGAAGCTATTTCTATCACCGGCAGCATATTCAAGCCCGCCAAGACTGGCAAATTATTGAGTGAGCAAAAACCATATACTTTGACATTCGGACGTATTTATGACGGGGACGAGATTATTGACGAAGTGCTCGTCAGTCTTTTCCGTGCTCCTCATTCATACACAGGAGAAGATAGTACGGAAATCACGTGCCATGGTTCTTCTTATATTCTTCAACAGGTGATGCAGTTGCTTATTAAGAACGGTTGCCGCATGGCCCAACCGGGAGAGTATACGCAACGTGCTTTCCTCAACGGAAAGATGGATTTAAGTCAGGCAGAGGCTGTGGCGGACTTGATCGCTTCTTCATCTGCTGCCACCCATCGTTTGGCTATGAGCCAGATGCGAGGTGGTTTCAGCAAAGAGCTGACGGAGTTACGCAACAAATTGCTGAATTTCACCTCTATGATTGAACTGGAGTTGGATTTCAGCGAAGAGGATGTTGAATTTGCCGATCGTTCGGCATTAAGGAAGCTAGCAGATGAAATCGAACAGGTCATTTCGCGATTGGCTCATTCTTTTAGTGTTGGTAATGCTATAAAGAACGGTGTCCCTGTAGCTATTATCGGTGAAACAAATGCCGGAAAATCGACTTTACTGAATGTATTATTGAATGAGGATAAAGCGATTGTCAGTGATGTCCACGGGACAACGCGTGATGTGATCGAAGATACTATCAACATCGGAGGAATCACTTTCCGATTCATTGATACTGCCGGAATCCGGGAAACCAATGATACGATTGAAAGTCTCGGTATCGAACGTACTTTCCAAAAGTTAGATCAAGCAGAGATTGTCCTTTGGATGGTAGATGCTGTGAATGCCGCTTCTCAAATTGAACAGTTATCGGAGAAGATAATTCCACGTTGTGAAGGAAAACATTTGATTGTTGTATTTAATAAGGCTGATTTAATCGAAGACAAGCAAAAAGAGAATTTACAGTCTCTATTAAAAGACTTTTCTAAAGAAGCTACGGAATCTATTTTCATCTCGGCCAAACAACGAGAGAACACAAGTGAACTGCAAAAAATGCTTATTGATGCAGCACACTTGCCTACAGTGACACAAAATGACATTATTGTGACAAATGTAAGGCATTACGAAGCTTTAAATAAAGCTTTGGAAGCTATTCATAGAGTACAAAACGGACTTGACTCGCAGATTTCCGGAGATTTTCTTTCGCAAGACATACGGGAGTGTATATTCTTTATTTCGGACATCGCTGGTGAGGTTACGAATGATATGGTGCTTCAGAATATCTTTCAACATTTTTGCATCGGCAAATAAGTGGTGATTACCAACGATTAGCATATATCATCAACGATTATCAAGGCGTTCATTTTGAGCGCCTTTCTTTTTAGCCTTATAAGCGATGGTTATCGTTTATAGGGCTTTTTCAGCTCATTTTTGTACCGCATTTGTTGCTCGCTTGTTACTCTCCGATTTTAGGTCGGAAAGGTCGTGGACACACTGGTACGTCATGGTACGTGGTGGTACGCGATGAAACAGATTTGGCGAAATAAACGGATAAATAATGAGTAGTAAAATCGACATTCAGAAAAGATGTAAGTGGTGTAATGCTGTTTTCACAGCCCATAAGACCACCACAGAGTATTGTTCACACCGATGCGCCAATCTTGCCTATAAAGACAGGGTTAGGAAACAGCGCATTGAAAGTCTGCAACACGAATTAGGGAAAAGCATAAAGACACCTCCTAATTTGAACAAGGAGTATCTTACTCCATCAGAAGTAGCCGAGTTATTAAATATTGGGCGTACTTCTATATATCGCTATATCCGCAATGGAACAATCAAAGTAATCCGATTTGAAAGGAAAACGCTTGTTCGCAGAGCTGATATAGAAAACATGACAGACTATCTTTCGCCCGAAAACGAGAAGACACCAACAAAAGAGAAATCCCCTATCACCGACTTCTACACCACAGCCGAAGTGAAAGAGAAATACCATGTAAACGAATCTTGGATATTTGCGGTAGCCAAGAAGAACAACATTCCTCGCACTTTCAATCGTGGCAAGACCTACTGGAGCAAGAAGCACATGGACGCTTACTTTGCCAAGAAAGCCCCGAATCCCGACATTACCGAATGGTATAGTACCCAAGAAATGCAGGATAAATTCGGCATGACCTTATCCGCTATCTACACTTTCGTTTCCAAGAACGCCATCCCAAAGAAGAAAGAGGGTATCATGGTGTACTACTCCAAAAAGCACGTGGATATAGCAAAAGGTATAGCTGCACCCGAAGAACCGCAATATTATACGGTAGCCGAAGCGATGGAGAAGTTCAACCTAACCCGTGACCAACTCTATCATTACGCAAAATATCATAATATCTCAAAGGTCAAGAAAGGCAAATACACGCTTATCTCCAAGCCAGAACTGGATAAGTTGCTTGCAGCACCGAAGATTGAATAAGTTATTTATCGGTGAATGTACCCACTATCGAATCACCATATTCCTTTGCACCAAACAAATGTAAAACTCTAAATATTAAACAGTATGACACACACGTGTACAAAAGTAACAGTTCGTCAGAGAGCGATTCGGAATAATCGCATCTCCTTGTATCTGGATTATTATCCGGCAGTTCGTAACCCCGAAACGATGCAGATGAGCCGCAGGGAATATCTCGGTATTTACATCTATGCCCATCCGAAGAACGAAATGGAACGGGAGTTCAACAACGATATGTTGAATAAGGCAGAAGCTATCCGCTGTATCAGAGTGCAATCGCTCATCAATGAAGAATTTGGCTTCTTGGATAAGACCAAACAGAAAGCCGACTTTCTCGCCTACTTCAAAAAGATGTGCCAAAGCAAAGACCAGAAATGGATGTTTGTCTATCAGCATTTCTACAACTTCGTTAAAGGGCAATGTACCTTCGGCGAAGTGAATGTGGATTTATGTAAGAAGTTCCGTGAGTACCTGTTGAATGCCAAGCAGCTCAAACACAGCAATCGTCCCATATCTCTCAATTCGGCATCCGGCTACTACTCCACTTTCAGAGGATTGTTGAAGATTGCCTATCGGGACAAATGGTTTCGGGAGAACATCAACGATTACCTTGATAAGATTGAGCCACAAGATGTAAAGAAAGAGTATCTGACATTGGACGAAGTGAAACAACTTGCCGCCACTCCTTGCGACATCCCAGTTTTGAAATCAGCTTCTTTATTCGCTTGTATAACAGGCTTACGCATCAGTGATATTCTAAACCTGCAATGGGAAGACTTCACTATCGCTCCCGACCAAGGCTATTGCTTGCGTATCAGAACACAGAAAACCCAAACGGAAGCGACCCTTCCCATAAGTTACGAAGCCTACGAGCTATGTGGTACACCCGGCACTGGCAAGGTATTCAAAGACTTGAAACGAAGTATGATTAATTATCCGCTGAAAAGCTGGCTCAAAAAGGCAGGAATAACGAAACCGATAACCTTTCACGGATTCAGACATTCGTATGCGGTCATACAAATATCCTTAGGCACAGATATTTACACTGTATCAAAGATGCTAACGCATAAGAATGTGTCCACAACTCAAATATATGCCGATTTGGTCAATTCCAAGAAGCGAGAAACAGCCAATAAAATATCACTCAAATAGATAGAACTATGAAACGAGGAATCATACTCAACAACGGACAATGCATCCATATTTCTGATGGCGAAGTATGGATGACCACTTGGGAACTTGCAGACTTGTTTTATACAACGTCTGGAGCTATCCATGCAGCAATCAAGAGAATCTTGAAAGCTAATGTTTTAAAGAGCTACGAAGTTTGCAAGTACATCAAATTGGAGAATGGGAACAATGCCGATGTGTATAATCTCGATATGGTTATAATCCTATCCTATCAGATTGACACCGGGCATTCCGCTGCATTTAGGAAATGGCTAATAAACAAAGTCGCTCGTAAACAAGATTACAACCTCCTGTTATATTTCAACAAGGATACAAACCATACATTGTATTGCTAATAAGCAAGATCTCTATACCCTATTGATTATCTGCATTGTTTACCTTAAATGATGCAGATAATTTTTGTTTTTAAGATACACAAGCCTATTTACCCAACTATTTTCATCCAAAAGCAAGAAATTTGCAATACGCTTATTATTAGGAGTGTAACGTAGTGAAAAGTGATGAAATATATCGTCAAAAGCCCATTAACAGGCAAAACTATGGATTTTCTCAAAAATTAATCCTATATATTTGCACACAAACGATTAATACATCTCACTATGGAACAGAGAAAAATAGAACATATAACATTGCATCTGATTGTTTTTGGTACAATCATTATCATTGGTGTTTTAGCCCGCCAGACCGTACTTCACTATGGTTGGGACGAGTTCAGCAGCTACCTTATTCTTGTAGTATGCTCTATTGTCATTGGAGCAATCTATCTCAATCTGCAAATGGTATTCAGACAACTCCTTTCACCTACAATAGAAAAGTGCTTTATGAGATTTGAATGCTATCGCAACAAGGCTGTAGTCGTAGAAGCTCCAGCAGCAAACTCGGAACTTGCCGGAAGTTCTATAAATTCAAAACCTATCATTTCTGAACCTGAACCCGAAATTGAAATCGAAACTACATCTGACATAACAGAAGAAGTTTCTACTCTATCATATTACGAACCCAACGAAGATGTGGCAGAACTTCCAAAGGAGGAAACCACGCCTTCTACCAACAACACATCTATCGAAGAATCCGACCAGCCATCAGAATACGAGATTCTTCGTGCAAACGCTATGGCAGAGAAAGAACGCGCCTCACAAGAAAAACTCAATAAGGTTATCGCATACACAAAACAAACTTTGGTTTCCTATCTTGATGAAACGGCACTTAATCGCTTGTGTGGATATGTGGCAGAATATTACTTGTTAGATACTCTGCCTAAAGTTGAACCAATAAAGGTCGATTCTCAGTTAAAGACCATTGACATCATGCACTTTGGATGGAATATCGGCAAGGCATTCAGTAAGCCACGCTTACAGACCGCCACTTTTATAAAGAGGGTATTTACCCATACCCTCCGTGATTCGGAAATATCTACTATTGAACGCAAAATGTCGCACACAGAATCTGTATGCAAGATTAAGCTGGATAGAAAAATTGCATAGCGCAATACCATCAGGCATTATCCATTGCATCCCAATAGTCCATATCCATTTGCATGATTTTAAGTACTTTCTCTGTTTGCAATCCAAAACCATAGTCATAAATATATTCTGTTAATTGTTGACCATTTATCAGGATAATAGCTGATGAACCGTTAAGGCTTTCCACATACTCCATTGCACCTTTAGTATAGAATGCTCCTTTCTTGGATGGTGTTCCTGCAACAGCTCCTACAAAGCTCTGAACCTCATGACGCTGAACATTATTATCTAAAGCATATCGCTTTGCCTTTATGGAAATATGAAATCCTAAAAAATTTATCATTGCCATCTATTCAGATATGCTAATCTACGATATTCCTAACATATTTTATTAAATCAGACAAATTGGAAATCTTAATACTACCGTTATACCATTCACTATCCCAATATGAAATAGTTTCATTATTTATCGTGATACTGTAATCTCCCTCAGTTCCCATATTCCATGTAACAGATAACGAGACATTGGGTCTGAACTTTTTGAGCAGGAGTTCAAGATAGAGAATGTTCAATTCAGAATGGTACCCACTACGTTTCGACGAACCATATATGAGGGTATTGTCGGTATTTCCCTCATCAAAAGCGATGAAACCTTGGCGAGAGTAAGAGAGAATCTGGCTTCCGTAATCTGAAGTTAAAAGTCTTCTCCATAATGGCATACCTTGCTTCTTTCGTTTATTTATAATTGTTTTTAGAGATTCCGAGACATTAGCTATATTAAAGTTAGCATCATCCAAAACCTGTTGTAGAATTTCCAACGCTTTTTCATGAGTATTGTCATTTATTCCCAAAAGAGCCTTCCATGAATAATCACGGTGGGGTGGATCGTTATAGATATTTATCCTATTTGAAGAAAGTCTAGGCATATAGTCACCCTTGGAAAGCATAGCTCTAACCAAAAGAAATTCAGATGTAATTTCCGAATCTTTCAGTCCGGCTTTATCAAAAAGTTTAATACATTTCTCCTTATATAATTTAAATTTGTCTATATCCTTTCTTAGTGCCGTGTTGTCAAAAGGAATCCGTATGGCGACTTCCCCAGAACACCATAGGATAAAACTAATTTTACCATCAAAGTATGGATGGCGTTCTGCTTCCGTTATCTCAATATTCCAAGCAGTTTCTTTCCTCAGTTCAGCTTTTATTCTTTCTTCTTCCCATTGAGAATTAGTGAAACCTTTAGGGGTAAATGTATTTTGAGCCACCCAGTTATTTACACGTGAAGAATCTTGGTTAGCCTTACAATATGCAACCATATCAACGAGTATTGTGTCAATGTCTTGAATTGCTCTCACCACATCGCTTGAAGAGTCAAAACGACTGTTTTCAATCAGGTTTCTTATGAGTCGAGTCCACTGATTTACCTCGCTGTCATTCGCACTTGGAATAAGGGTTGAAAAGCGAGATAAAGCATAAAAAATCACCCTACCCTTGTAATTAGGATTATAATTGTTCCTGTCCTGTATGACGAAGAAGTTCCATTCTTTCTCTAAATCTATCCATCCCTCATGCTCAATATCATTTGTTCTAAACTTAGTGAAGATGGAATTTGGATTGCACATCGTATCAAGTTCTTCCTTAATACGATCAAGCACATCTTTATTGAAGACAACACCATATTCTTCCACATACTTTCCATATGAAAATGACAATTCCTTCTTATTGGCCTCAAAAAGAACATCAAAATCCACTCCTTTGATTGAAAAACTTGCAGAAGAATTGCCAATAATCAGTTTGAGTATATTTTGAAAAAATGGATCGATATTTTTAAGTCCAGTTCTATGTTTACGCAAAGGCCAAAGAAAATCAGTCCAGTTCACATCAATTAATGACTTCATGCCTTTTACCTCTACAGGTGCATAAAGACTTTCGATTTGTTCCATCCACTTTCCTTTGAAAATCTCAAATTCAGTCAATGGTAGACCGCGAGCATTCATCTTAATGAACAAATCGTCCGGATCATAGAAATCCTCCAATTTAAGGAACTGAAACAAAATTGTGTCATGGCCTGCCGAGAATAAATTAGTCGCAGCGACCTCCCAATTTTTAAAGAAAATTGAGTCTATTGTATCCAACATACGAAGCATTCCATCTATTGTCGGGTCGGTATTCCACCGGTTCAGCCACCACGGCTGATTCCGAATGACGGATGAAGGAGCCTGTTTGAGCACATTGCCATTAGAGTCCACCCTACCACTTAAAGTCTCTACGCTAAATAACTCATGGCGGTTGGCGACTATCTTTTCGCAAAATAAGCGCGAACTATCACGAGTTTCATATGTAAAAAGAAAGTTGAGCTTTTCAGCTTGTTCACCTCTCAATCCATCCAAATAAAGGTGTATGAGGAATAAGGTCGTGAGACGTTGTTGACCATCAAGAGGTATAAATCTCTTATCGTCAGTAGCACCATAAACAAAATCCAAATTAAGTCGCGTTTTTGTTACTATAGAGTTGTAAAGATCCTTTACAAACTTTTCTCGAATACTTGTTACTTTTTTACCAGACCGTCCTTGGGCATAATCTCTCTGAATTAGAGGTATCTTAATGTTACCATCCCTACAGACTATGTCCAAATAGGACAGTTCTTCAGCATTCGTCTTCTTTATATCAGTCTCCATATTATTCAATATCTGTCAGTTGGACATAATTATTCAGCACATGCTTGATGTCTTCCCAATAGGCTTTCGCATCGGTTCGAGTCCATGCGAGAAAATGTTCTATCTTGCGGGAGTAAGCTTTTTCAAACACATTGCGAGTTCCTACTGGAGTATAGACCTTAAACTCATCAGCAAGGATTCTACGCCTTTTCACTGGAAAAATGTGGTTACCGTAACTACGGTTTGTTTTTGCATTAAGCAATACAAAATTCCAGATGAAATCTTTCTCCCTTTTTTGCACAGAAATAAAATAGTCTTTTAACGGATCTTTATGCCCATTAAAGTGCTTGAAAATAGCCTCATAGATTTTATCTAATTCTGTTTTTTCCAATTTGGAATCATCCTGTTGATTCAGTATGGAAAGTAATTGTTCACATAGTTTAGTCTCTTCCGCATCTAATAAATCCGAAGCAACCTCTAATTCGTATTTTATCTGCTTCTCCTCATCTTGGGCTTGTGAATTGAAGACTTCTTCATTATTAGCATATACAAGTTTAGGCTTGTTACCTGTAATCAGCTCAATCAAATCTGTCGCTAGTTCTTTTTGCTCTTTTTCATCTGGTTCATGGTCTTGGTTTGAGGCAACATGTTCCTGATCCCAGCCTATATTTTTACGCACTTGCTTGTAATCAGCAAAGGAAAATCTGGCCGTATCGTTGTAACGCCGGTCTTCAAGTAATATATTGTACAAGAATAGAATTTCAGACAATTCCTTATTACCATGAAACAACTTTTTTGATGTAATATTTTTAACAGTATCACATATTATACCATCAAGAGTGTTGATTCGCTCACTTTGACTAAGTGGAGGTAAAATGGTTTCCAACTTCTTAAGATTATAGTTAGAATTGTATTCTAGAATAAAGCCTATTCTGTGGTATAAATGACGGCTTTCATACCATTCCATAACAAGCTCAAACAAGTTTTTTATCTTGTCCCATTCCTCCTTTACCCATTTCAGGCGCTGACTGGAATCTTTAAAACCACCATCTTTCATCATTTGACGATAGAATTTGAGGTAAGCATTGAATGTAAAAAAATGCTGTTCCTTCTCTTCCAAGGTCTTATCTTGCTGTAGATCGAGTAGATACTCTATCCTATTTTCATATTCTAATCCATGGTTGGTCTCACTATATATGAATCCCCACAATGAATCGTCGTGAAGCCTACGCTCAATATTATCCCATTCAAGGGCTATCTTTTGAATGACATCCCGGTCAGAGATATTCATCCGATTTGCACTATTCTCTACAACCGGAATATTACTGCTTTGAAGCAATAGGGCTTTCACAAGTTCAGCATTGTCAAGGCCAATTTTTCCAGCGTTAAGTCTATCGAAAATCTCAACATTATTGTCATCGCCTTCCGACGGCATATACCAGATAAAATATGTATGATTTGTCAATATCGTCTGAAAACTATATCTATCAACATTCTTAAGCCTTTCATATGCAGCCCTGAACACCTCTGCAAAATGGCTGTAATCACAATTTTGATTATCAAACTTCTCAAATACTTCATCAGAAAAAAGCACCTCACTCAATTTTGGCAGCCATTCCGAACTATGGTTTCGTGTCTCATATTTAATGTCAAATGCATCTTTTGGCAAGCGAGTAAAATATGGTTTGGCATCCTCATCTCTCTCTTCCTCATATTGCAACTGCCTCATCACTTGAAGAATGAGCAAAATTGTTGTAAGTCTTTGCTGCCCATCAATTACTTCGAGGCTCTCAATATCACTTTGTCTTACAGGTCTTACAACGAGAGGTTGAAGGCAATAGAAGGCATTCGGGTTAGCCTCTCTACGGGTTCTGAACTCTTCAAGGTCATCAATCAATTGCACCACCTGCTCTACACTCCATCTATATCCACGCTGATAAGCGGGAACAAAAAATCTTAACCAATCTGATTGGTTGCTCCTAAGCAATTTACCGACTGGTACGAGATCCAATGAATTATATTCTATTTTTGATTCGCTCATAAATTGAGATATTCAAGATTTATAAAAAACAGCCCCTTATTCAGATAATCATATTTCCAAATATTATTCGCTTGCAAAAACAAAGTTATTAAAAACAATTGAATTAATACTGTCAATCACTACAAACCACCATCAAAAAGTTATTCCTCAGTTATATTTTGGTGAATGATTCCACCATTGAAACACCTGTTTCCTTTGCCGTCGAACAATTAAAAACGATTGGCGTATGCAAAAAGAAACAGTAACATTTGATAAGCTGCCCGAAGCGGTAGGTTATCTGACCGAACAGGTCATCGAGTTGAAAAAGATGGTAGCGGAACTCCAGCCACAGCCATCTGACAAACATGTGTTGGTAGAAATAGAGGATGCTTGCCGTATCATCCGAAAAGCAAAGCCTACCATCTATACATTGGTACGCAAAGGGCTGCTTCCGGCTTACAAGAAAGGAAAGAAACTCTATTTCTATGAGGACGAACTTCTTGCTTGGATTGAGAACGGGCGTAGAAAGAGTGCAGAACAGACTTACGAGGAGATGCTGGCAAATATGCAAGGCGGTGTCCGTCATAAGTCCAAATCATCCATGAAGTTTTAATGAGTAGAACTATGGATACATCCTCTATTAATCCGGCATCCATCATTGACGAAGCGGTTGATTTAAGTATGCGATTGGCTGGCACTGATTTTCCTGTCAGCATATTCCCGACAAAAATCCAACGCATCATCAGTGAGGTTCACGAATGCCATAACTACCCGACTGACTACATTGCCTCTGCAATTCTTACAGCGATTGCAGTTGGCATCGGCAACACGCATCTTGCCCAAATCAAGCAAGGCTGGATAGAAAGTCCTATTCTGTATATGGCATTGATTGGAAGACCGGGAGCAAACAAAAGCCATCCGCTCAGTTTTGCTATGAAACCGTTTCTTGATTATGACTACCAGCAGAATCAAGTCTTTGAAAAGGCTCTTGCCAAGTATGATGAGCTGATGAGTATGAGCCGCAAAGAACGAGCGGAAAGCGGTGAAGAGCAATTTCCGCAAGAGCCTATCCGCAAACGCTTCTTGGTTTCGGATGTAACGCCCGAAGGGTTGAGCCTCATTCATGCGCAGAATAAACGCGGGCTATGCTTGTGGGCCGATGAATTATCCGCTTGGTTCAAGAACTTCAACCGCTATAACAACGGTTCGGAAGAACAATTTTGGCTATCTGTGTTCAGTGCCAAAACCACTATATCCGACCGCAAGAATGCCAAGAGTTCCATCTTCATCAAGCGTCCGTACATATCGGTCATTGGTACTATCCAAAAGAAAATCCTGAACGAGTTGGCTAAAGGTGAACGCTCCAGCAACGGGTTTATCGACCGCATCCTGTTTGTGATGCCCAATCTGCAACAGAAAGCACGATGGAATGACAAAGAACTGCCGAAAGATATAGAGCAAGAATGGAATGACATCATTGATAAGCTGATACAATCGGAGTGCAGCCTAAATGAGCATGGAGAGATTGAACCGCAAATTCTTTTCTTTTCAGAGGATGCCAAGAAAAGACTTTATGAATGGCAGCATCATTTCTCAGAGTTATGCGACCGAGAAACAAACGACACCATTGTGAGCATCTATTGCAAGCTGGAGATATACATCATTCGCTTCTGCCTGATTATCCAACTGGCACGATGGACTTGTGGAGAGTGCGACAAGACGTGTATCGACTTGCTGACGGTGGAGAGAGCCATTAAACTGACGGAATATTTCAAGGAATCCGCATTGAGCGTACAAAATATCCTGAATGAAAATGCCCTCAACAGTCAGCAACAGGCGATAGTCAATCTGCTACCTCCGTCCTTTACCACCGCTCAAGCAATACAGATAGCCGAGCAAAACGGAATGAAAGAGCGGACATTTCAACGCTTTCTCAATGACAATATCGGAACATTGTTCCGCAAAGAGAAGCATGGAGAATATTCAAAGATTAACCCATGACATTTTTGTCGGTTTTGACACTTTCCAAGCGAAAACGACAATAACGACAAAAGTGACACACTAAAAAAGAGATAAACAATGAGTACACATAGATTCATATTAGAACCCTACAAGGGCGTCAGCACCCGGCATACTTGCCCGAACTGCCACCGCAAAAGATGTTTCTCCAAGTACATTGATACGGAGAAGCGAATCCAGTTTCCGGATTACGTGGGGCGTTGCGACCACGAGCAGAAATGCGGTTATCATTTCACACCCCGTGATTACTTTGAACGGCATCCATCTGAAAAGGAAAAGTTGTCCGAAAATAACTCTCAGAGCTATGCGTCTATTAAGACAGCCGAGCCGATAGCCACTTCCTACATTGATTTGGGAATAGTCAATCAGTCGTTACAACGCTATCCTGAGAACAAGCTGTTTCAATTCTTATCGGCTCAATTCGGAGAGACGGAGACATTGAAACTGATGGAGAAATACAAAGTTGGCACTTCCAAGCATTGGGACGGTGCAACCGTATTTTGGCAAATGGATTATCAGAACAGAGTCCGTACAGGTAAGATAATGCTTTACAATCCAGAAACTGGCAGGCGGATAAAAGAACCGTACAATCATGTCACATGGGTACACTCCGTACTACATAAAGAGGACTATAATCTGAAGCAATGTTTCTTCGGTGAGCATTTGCTTTCAGAAGACAAAAGCCGTCCTGTGGCATTGGTCGAAAGCGAGAAAACTGCAATCATTGCCTCCTACTACCTCCCCCAATTCCTATGGATTGCATCGGGTGGAAAGAACGGTTGTTTCAATGCCAATAATCAGTCCGTTCTAACCGGAAGAAGCGTTGTATTATTCCCCGATTTGGGAGCGACCGATTATTGGCAGAGCAAAATCGGGTTGATGAAAAGCAATGGAATTGATGTGCAACTGTTCGATTATTTGGAAGCCAACGCAACCGAAAACGAACGGAAAGAGGGGTACGACATTGCCGATTACCTGTTGAAGGTACGCCCCGATGAAGCCATACTCCAGCAGATGATTAAGAGGAATCCGAACTTGAAAACACTGATAGAAACATTTGATTTGAAGCTCATCTGCGTACAACGAGGCATTCCTCAACCAAAGGTTTCACCGCCGAAGAAACGAGGATTCAGACTTTGAACAAAGGGAGAGAATTTGAGACTTTTTTACTATAGCAAGTTAATGTCGGTGTATTACATTTCCCGACTAATTGCTCCTCAAAAAGTCAGAGGAGGCGGCTCCCGATGGTCACAAATTATTCACTAAAAGCAATTCAAAATGGAGAAGAAACATACGATAACACTCCGTCTGTCTTACGACCAATTCGCATGGCTCGGTGCGCTTTGCAGACGGAGCAAGCAGACTCAAAGCGCAGTCATCCGTTCGCTCATTGAGAACGGAACGGTACGTGAACGAATCACGAAAGAGCATATCCACATCATCCGTCAGTTAATTGGAGAAAGTACCAACCTCAACCAGTTGGCGAAACAGGCAAACACCTACGGATTCTTTGCCGTTGCCGAAAGATGCGAGGAGATGGCGCTGCGTATTAACCAACTTATAAAACAACTGAAAGATGATAGGTAAGCAGACCAAAGGGACATCGTTCGGTGGTTGTGTCCGCTATGTTCTGAAAGAGGAGAAATCCAAATTGCTGGAAGCAGCCGGAGTGGATGGCACACCCGAACAGATGGCAGAACAATTTGAATTACAAGCGTTGCTCAATGACAAGGTAAAGAATATTGTCGGACACACCTCGCTCAACTTCTCCCCTGAAGACAGCGAACGCTTGAAGTCTGATGATGTGTTGATGTTGCAAATCGCCCACGACTATATGAAACTGATGGGTATCGAAAACACGCAGTACATCATCGCCCGGCATATCGACCGTGAGCATCCGCATTGCCACATCGTTTTCAATCGGGTGGATAATGATGGCAAAACAATTAGCGACAAGAACGACTTCCGCAGAAATGAAAAGGCGTGTAAGATGCTGACGGCAAAATACCGCTTGCACTTTGCCAATGGCAAGGACCATATCAACGAGGAACGCTTGCGTCCATACGACCGGGCAAAGCACGAGATATACAAAGCGTTGAAAGAGGAGCTGCCCAAAGCTCAAAATTGGGATGAACTGAAAGAAGCTCTTGCTGACCGTGACATTGATATGAAATTCAAAGTCAGCCGGACTACACGGGAAATACTGGGAGTCAAGTTTGAGTACAACGGCTTTTCTTTCTCCGGTTCAAAGGTCAGCCGTGAGTTCAGCTATTTGAATATCGACAACCGATTGGAGCAGAATGCTTGTGCTTCTTCATTTGAATACCCCAAGCAAGGGTTCACGCATAAAGATGAAGAGGTGCAGCAAAGCGTTTCCCATTCCGACAATGGTTCAAGCATCGGCCTTGGTCTGTTGAACGGCAGTTCATCCTACGATGCCACTGCCGCAGAAGAAGCCGAGTTCAATCACCTGATGAAAAAGAAAAAGGATAAGCGCAAGCGAGGCTTTCATTTATAATTCACCATTTATTAACTTTTTAAACTCAATTAATTATGGAACAAAAAGATTTGATTCTTGATTTCAATCTCTACTTGTGTGAGAAGTTCGGCTACAGAAACAGTTGTAGCGTGATGCAAAATGCCAACGGCTTTTGCGTGAACATCCGTGAGCGTGATTTGGACTGCTACATCCGCTTCTGGGAGTACAGCAACGGAAGAGGCAACTTCCCCGACTGGAGCATCATCATCGTGCGCAGCAACTTCAAGAAGAACCAAGCCGAAAGCCTGAAAGACTTGGCTCGTTTCTTCCAAGAGTACATGCCACGCTATGGGTACAAATATCTCTGTACCGAAGGGGATGATTACAAGTATTATCAGACGCTCGGATTGAAGCTCATCCATCAAGACCTGTTTGGTCAAGAGAACTATGGATTGGCGATGAAGGATTTGAATGTCTGACACTTGGTTTAAGGTTAAGGAGGGGATTCTTCCTCTCCTTTTCTTTTTATATACCGATAAATCAGAATTTACCGATACTTGCCCGTTCATCAGAAGTGGGAGAAGTTCGTCACGCTGCTTAGTTAATTCTTCTATCTGAAGATAATTTTCACTTTGTAATTCCAATAATGGCTCACATAGCTTATTAAATTGATTAAGAATAACATCATTAGGCTTTAATATAGAAATTGAATCAATTTGTTCAGCACTTATATTAGGCTGAGCACATCCACAAGCTATTTGAAAAACCTGTTCTCTAAAGTATTCTTGCTTTAAAGAATTAAAAAGAAAACCTAGTCTTGATAAAGGCCTATCTCCTAAATCAAAACGACCGACACGTTGGTTTACCCAATAATTACTTTGAGATATTGCAAATTTCCCAATAGTAGCTCCTGTCATTGCTATCACTAAATCATATCTTTTAGCAAGGAACAATGTTTTATTAAACAGGTCTATACATTGACTATCAGTCATATCAAGCGTATAATTTTCTTGGATATTCCCAATTTTAATAACAGGTAGACCTTTGCCTCCAAAATCTTTAGACTTAAACGCATAGCCACTCTTACAAGGTGCATAATCTCCAATAGACATGTTACTCCATCCTTGTGGGATTTCTCGTTTTAACTCTTCATTCCATACCATAGCACCACCACTTGATTTATACGGCTTGCCATCCTCATTCGGAAAATCAAATTGTACAAACCAATAATCATAAAGCTGCTTTGCCATCGCCTCTAAATTCTGATTTAGCAGCCTCTTATATTATATATAAGGACAAAAATATCAGAATTATGAAAGAGAACATCATTCAGGCGATAGTTGCGAAGATGCAGCGTGACTTAGATTGCCGACAAATGGCGCAGCTTAAAGCTGTGCTTACATCAGAACTGCATAACGTTGAGATTATCGAAAAAGAGGAGTGTGTGTACCAGCAAACACAAGAAAACGAACAGTTTCTTAACTCTTTTATATCAGCAAAGAAAATAGAGGGGTGTTCGGATAAGACATTGGCGTACTACCGTAATACCATTGAACGGCTATTAGTTACACTTTCAATGGCTATCTGTCATATTACCACATCCGACATTCGTACTTATCTATCCGATTATCAAGAAGAACATCAATCCAGTAAAGTTACCATTGACAATATGCGACGCATCTTTTCCAGTTTCTTTGCATGGTTAGAAGATGAAGACTACATCGCCAAAAGTCCGGTCAGACGTATCCACAAGGTTAAAACTGATTCACTTGTAAAAGAGGTACTTTCTGACGAACAGTTGGAGCAACTTCGAGATAGTTGTACTAACAAACGAGACCTTGCTATTATAGACTTTCTTTCATCTACAGGCATTCGTGTAGGTGAATTAGTAAAACTGAACCGTGAAGATATAGACTTTCACGAACGACAGTGTGTGGTATTCGGAAAGGGAAATAAGGAACGTGTTGTTTACTTCAATGCCCGAACCAAACTGCATTTGCAACAATACCTCAATGGGCGTACTGACGACAATCCTGCTTTATTCGTCTCACTCCATTCTCCTCACACACGCCTTACAATCAGTGGTGTAGAAGTGAGAATCCGAAAATTAGGACACACACTTTCTATGCCCAAAGTCCATCCTCACAAATTCCGTCGTACCCTTGCAACAATGGCTATCGACAAAGGTATGCCCATTGAACAGGTACAACGTTTACTTGGTCATGTACGCATTGATACTACACTGCATTATGCCATTGTGAACCAAAATAATGTAAAATTGGCTCATAAGAAATACTTGGGATAAGTAATTGCGCAAGATTCTGCCCGAAAATGCGTAACTTTGCATCCAAAACAGGATGTATATGACTAAGTTATCATCAATCGCAGATTATGTAACCGACAAAATCAGTAGTAACGATATTGCCTTACGCGAATATGTTACTACAGACTGCATATTACAAAACAAAAAAGGACGGGAAATTGCAACCAATCTTCCGCCACAGTCTTGTTGTCTCACTTGCTATCAACGTGGCGATGTATTAATAGCAAATATCAGACCATATCTCAAAAAGGTTTGGTTTGCAGATATAGATGGTGGAGCCTCTTCTGATGTGTTGGTTTTTAGAGCTAAAGAGGGACATTCACCAAGTTTTCTTTATGCCGTACTACTTCAAGATTCTTTTTTTGACTATGTAATGCAAGGAGCCAAAGGAAGTAAAATGCCTCGTGGAGATAAAGAGCAAATTCTAAGATACGAAATGCCAACACTTTCTTGTTCGGAGGAAAGCATTGGCACATTTTTCTTGAATCTTGACCAAAAAATCAGACTCAATGAGCAGATAAATCAGAATTTAGAGGCGATGGCGAAGCAACTCTACGATTACTGGTTTGTGCAGTTTGACTTTCCCAACAAAGATGGCAGGCCGTATAAATCAAGCGGTGGCAAAATGGTGTGGAACAAAAAGATTAAGAGAGAAATACCCGAAGGCTGGAAAGAAGTTACACTTAATGACTTTATAGATAAAAATAAAGGTGGAGATTGGGGATATGATACGCCAAAAGATGGAACAATCAAAGTAGGTTGTGTGCGTGGCGCAGATATTATTAAGCTAAATGATGTGCCCACAAGACATATTACATCGAAACACTCTGACCGACTTTTAGAAGATGGTGACATTGTGATTGAAATTTCTGGAGGAAGCCCAGTTCAAGCGACAGGTAGAGTCGCTTTGATAACAAACGGAGTTATAGAAAGAAATGGAGGAGCTTTAGTATGTTCTAATTTCTGTCAGTCATTCAATATGAAGAAACGAGAGTTTTCAGAGTACTTCTATTATCTATGGCAAAATCTCTATGATAATGATAACATGTTTAATTTTGAAGGTAAAACCTCTGGTATTAAGAATTTTCAAACAGATGTATTCTTGGCAAATTATTGGTTTGAAGTTCCAGAACCATTAATTGAAACATTTCATACTATTGTTGCGCAATACCACTTGATGATTGACCAGAATATAATCGAGAATAATAACTTGATTAAGCAGCGTGATAAGCTTTTGCCTCTGCTGATGAACGGTCAAGTATCGGTAAATTCTGATTTATCGCTTGATTAAGTTCAATTTTGCGGTCTATTGAAGCAAGAATAGATACTAATTTATTCTGTTCATTCTTAGTAGGAGGCATTATTAACTTCAACTTTTTTAGTTCTGCTTGCGAAAGATTATCTCTTGCAGAGCCACTGCTAAGACCGACAAGATGATCATAAAGCGTATCAATACTATATTTAAGGAATGTAGAACTATAGTCTTTGTTTGGAAGAATCGCACAAATAGCTTGATTTGTACACGCTTCCATTTTAAGCAAAGATGCCTTACCTGCTGTAGCACCATACATTGCTACAAGCACCGTATCAATAGGGTATATCTCAGTACTTGAATTTTCAAATCCAGCCTGTGATATAAAATTTGTTGTGTCATAAATATACGGACTTGCTAATTCGCCGCTATTAATCCAAGGAATAGTACCGTTTTCATAATAGCTTGCTTCCGTGGACAATGGTGTAGCACCAGAGGATGTGTTAAAAACTTCTGCAAGTGTTATCTCTTTCCAACCTTGTGGTGTAATCCTTTTCTTTTTATATTTTTTCAATTCCATTTACTGCATTGCTTTATGAATATAATCTTGAATCAAAGATAGATTGACCTCTATCTCTTTGCGCTTCATCAATAGCTGATTAAGATGTGCTTTTTGCTGCGCTTTTTCTTGTCCGGCTATGATATGGTCAATTCTTGCTCCGCCAACAAAAGGATATACGGTATCGACTTCCATTTGCGCCTCTTCAATTTTGTTGTCTAATTCTACAAGTTGCTGTTGGTATTTTCGCTGTACTTCTACGATGTCCAAATTATTTGCCGCCACAAACACATCAAGCAGATGACGAATAGCATTAATCTGTTCCTGCGCATCTTTCGATGAGTTATTAGCAACTCTTAATGCAACAATTACAGCAATCACACTAATTATAGGACTTAACAGTGTAGCCCATTGGATTAACTCATCAGTCATTGCTCTTCATTTATCCAACACCCCCCTAACTTCTTTGTCAAAGTCAGAATCTATCCGTTGGGTTTTATTAAAAATATCGTATTCGCTTTCTGCCTTTGTCTTGGCTTGTGCCGCAGATATTCGTCCTTTATCCGGCAATATCTGATATTTGCGGAAAGTCAAGAACTCGTTGACACTGGCAGCAAACTGCTCCATATTGAACGTGTTTTCACGCTCTATAAGGTCTTCTATATAGTCGAAATATCCTGTTACTGCACGTTCCAACCGACGGATTTCATTTTCCTGCAAATAGTTCTTGGCTATTGACACATCCGATTTCAAGATACGCCCATCGGGAGCATTCTTCCATGTGGTCAGCCCCATGTGTTCTTGGGTATGATCAGCCTTAGTGTAGATGATTTCTGCTGCCGTTTGCCCGGTAATGGCATAATGAAAGCGATTCTGTATCATGGCATAGAAATCGTGTGTGGTAGGCGAGTTCTTGTCATAGTCAATACTGCACTCTGCATAGATGTCGGTAATCTGTTGCCAAATACGCCGTTCACTAGCACGGATGGAACGTACCCTTTCCAACAATTCACGGAAATAGTCTTTTCCGAATACTGCCGTTCCCTGTTTTAAGCGTTCATCGTCAAGCACAAAGCCTTTCTTGATATACTCATTAAGAATCTTGGTAGCCCACTGACGGAACTTGGTAGCTTTTGGGGAAGATACACGATAGCCAACAGCAATAATCATATCAAGATTATAGAAATCGACCAACTCTTCAACCTCGCCTCTTATGCCTCGATTTACGACGGTTGCAATTTTTGCAACCGTCGTGTCTTGCTGTAATTCTTCCTCTTTAAATATATTGGCTATGTGGCGGCTAATACCTGATTTATCAATACCGAAAAGCTCTGCCATAGCCTTTTGCGTACACCAAATGGTTTCGTCTTTTATAACCACTTGTACTCTTCCCTCTTTATCGGGAAGATTGTATAACAAAAACTGTATTTCGTTACTCATTGTTTCCTGCATTTGCGTTGAACTGCAAAGCATCCAACTGCTTCATAATTTCCTCTTCCAACCGATGGCTTTCTTTAAATTGCTCGGAGAGTGTTTGTTTATAATTTGCCATACGGTTGTTAAACTCTTCCTCCGTTATATCTACATAATCTATCTTGATGTCGAAATATTGTCCGGCAGAAAGAGAATATCCTTTTTCCTTTATCTCATCGTAGGAAACAGCTACGGAAAAATCCTCCACTGCCTCCTTGCGCTGGAATGTGCCGACAATCTTTTCTATCTCGTCATCGTTCAGACGCACCTTTTTCAATCCGTTAGCATCTTTATATTCCTCGCCCAATTTGCTGGCATCAATCAAGATTACTTTGTCAGTGGTTGCAGACTTGTCAAAGAACAGCACACTGACATTCGTACCTGTATTGGCAAACACGTTGCTTGGCATGGAAACACAACCGAACACCACTTTGTCATCTACAATTTTATGAAGAATTTTGTTCTCAATGCCACTTTTGGCCGTGATAAAACCTGTCGGAATGACAATTGCACCCTTGCCTGTCTTTTTCAGTGAATTAATAACGTGCTGAATGAAACAGGTATATATAGCCATTGACTCTTTCTTTTTGGCGGGTACATTTGGGACTCCAGCCCAAAAACGGGCTGGCATGGCGGCTATCTTTTCGCGAGTGTCCGAGAAGTCCATCTTGAAAGGAGGGTTACTCACCACAAAATCAAACTGACGCAACTGCTGTCCGTCATCGCTCTTGTGGTATGGGCTTACAAGCGTGTCGCCTTGAATAGCATTATCAAGCGAAGACACAAGTCCGTTAAGCAGCAGATTAAGTTTCAACATTTTGTTGCTTCGCTGGGAAATATCTTGCGAAAAGATGGTACAGCGTTCTTCGCCTATTTGATGACTAAGTGCCATCAGAAGCGTACCAGTTCCTGCCGAGGGGTCATAACATTCCATGCTATGCAAATCAGCATTATCCCCCACTAACAGACGAGCCATAATCGTTGCTATGGCATGAGGCGTGTAATACTCCGCATATTTTCCACCTCCAGCGGTATTATAATCCTTAATCAAATACTCAAAGATGCTGGAGAAGAAATCGTAATTCTGTGCAAACGCTTCTTCAAAGGAGAAGTTCACGAGTTTATCCACCAGAGCACGGGCGAATGGCGCACGTTGTGCCGAATCGGTCACAAACGGCGTCAATGCCTCGAACAATGGAATCTTCGTGTTGGCTGTGGTCTGTGTGGAAAATATATCCGCATTTTGTTCCGCTATATCTGTCATAGTGGAATCGAAGATAGTATCAAAATCCCCTTTTCCCTGTTGATTCCAAAGATTGGCTATCAGATGATAAGGTTCAAGCATCGGAACATCTGGAGAGATGGCACTCTGAATAAGCATACGTTCATCATCAGAAAAAGTCTCGTATGCCGTTTCCCATTTTACATCTCCTGTAAGTTTCTTGGCTATCTCACTTTTCGCATTTTTCAGTTCATAGCCGAATTTGTCATTCAGGAATTTATAGAGAAATACCTGAGTGATAATCTTATATTCATTACCATCATTTCCCATACCGTATGATTGGCAGGTGGCTTTAAGCCCATCGATGAGTTTTAATGTTTTTTCTTTAATATCTGACATAATCTTTATGCAATGCCGTAAGTGGCGTTATATTGGTTGATATACTGTTGTGAAATGCGTGTTTGGATGAACTTGTAATCGTCCATTTCCGGCTTGATTTGCGGAAAATGAAACAGGCATCCATTGATGAGTGCCATTACCGTGCGCCCGAAATAAGCATCCTTTTTCAGAATGTCGTTACGGTCATACACTTTAGCATCTACATCCTCTTTTATAATATTGAGGATGGCTGCAATCTCTTCGTCAAGGAAAGAGAACATAGGCTTCTGTCCTTTACCTTCCCTTTGCTTGTTCACTTCACGGATGCGCTTGTGTACACGAGCAAATTTTTCATCGCCCTTGTACTTTTTTAGCAAGACATTATTGCGCTTTTGCAGTTCTTGCAGGCGACCAATGATTTCATCCAAAGCCTGGGTTTCCTCGTTGAACTTGGCTATCGTGTCAATCACAAAACCGTGTTCCTTGAAGCGTTCCATAAAGGCTTCACGCAACGAAATGAACTCCGGGTCGTCTTGGTCGAAGTTTTGGGTAAACGAAGAAATGGTACGCTGCCATTTTTCTTTCAATTCCACACCACCGGATATAAGGCGCATTTCCTCTTGTCCTATTTTGGAGAAAGTGAACTCTATATCCATCATTGCCTCATTAATTAGGGTTTTCGTTTCCTCATTTGTATTGAAAACCTCTTTCTGATTGATGATACTTATCCGTCTTTGCACCTCAGAGAGTAGTTGCGGCAACTTGGTGATTTCGAGTTTGGCAAATTGCTCTTTCATTTCATCATCACCAAATGTACGCACGATGTTCGCCATGTTCTTGGCTGATTCCAATGCCTGTTTGAGGTCGAGCAATACAGCTTTATCCTCTTCGGTGGAGATTTCAGAAGAAAATTCTTCCGCATTATCGTATGTGTAATTGAAAAGCGTTTGCCGAACTTTCTTCATCTGATTCAATATCTCTTCCTTGTCCTCAATGACTTGGGTAAAGGTATCGGTGGCAGCGGATTCGCCAGTCTCATCCACGTCATTAAAGCGGTTTAATTCTTGTAAATATGCTTCGTTGGTTTCCTTAAAGTTGCGCTTGATGTCGGCAAAGTCAATGACAAAACCGTAACGCATACCGGGATAAGGACGGTTTACACGTGTTATGGCTTGAAGCAGATTGTGGTCTTTCAGTTTGCGCCCGAAATACAGGCGTTTCAAGCGTGGCGCATCAAAACCAGTCAAAAGCATATTAAAGACAATGAGAATATCCACTGTCATATTTTTCTTGAAGTCTTTGACTATCTGCTTGCGAGTTTCCTTGTCATCCATATCGTGAAGAATGATTCCGGCTTTCAGCGGTCTGTATTTTGATTTGTAATCCACTTCCGGTTCACCCACTACATACGAACCATCGGAAAGTTTTATCTTGATGGGCTTCGGCTGATACTTCTGCCATTCTTCTTGAAATACATCATAAAGCCGCCTTGCCTGTTCGCTGGTTTCACAAATGACCATACCGCCTAAAGTATCATCTCCTTGTATCTTACGAAACTCTTTTAAGTCCGTCATAATGTAACGGGCTAACTCGTTTACATAACTTGGATGCTCTATGATTTCCGACTTACGAATGTCTTTCTTTTGCACAAGGGTTTCCAATTTATCGTACACATCAGACAAACGCTCTTTATAGGAGGTTTCTATATCTTCACGTATGATTTTCAGCGTGTAGCCATCCGCAATGGATTTATCATAATAATAGGTATGCAAATAGTTTCCGAACACCTTGCAACTTGCACGTTCCTCTTTTAACAACGGGGTACCTGTAAGTGCGATTTTAACCGCATCGGAGTCGGCATCAAAGAGATTGGCAAGAAAGCAGCCACCGGGTTTATATCCTCGGTGTGCCTCGTCAAGAATGAAGATGCGTTGAAGATTGGTTGCATAATCACTGATGCGTACTTTTTCTTTATCCTCGGCAAAGCGTTGAATGTTCACAACCGTGATTTCTGCCTGTCCGCTTACACCTTGTTGTGCCTGATTACTGCGGAATTGCTCCACCAGTTCGGCTCTTGTATTGGCGGTAGATACAACCAATCCACGAGCTTCAAACTCTTGTGTGGCTTGTTCCAAAAGATCAAGGCGGTCTACAATGAAATAGAATTTAGCGACCTTATTCTGTTTGGAGTAGAAATCGTTGAGAATATAGGTCAGATAGTATGACAAAGCGGTTTTACCACTCCCTTGTGTATGCCAGACTACGCCAGATTTCACCCCCTCTGCCAGTTTTTGGCGAATAGCTAACGATGCAAACAATTGTTGGTAACGCATGATATGCTTTTGGTCGGTAGATTCTATCTTTCCATCCACCTCACGCTCCATACGGACATAGGCAATACCATATCTAATGATATACAACAACCGTTCAGGTGAACACATGGATGTTAGGATTCTGTTTGTAGGGGTGTTGAAACCGAGATTTGTCTGGTACTCAGGACTTGTATGAATGACTTGGCAATTGTAATCAGACAATATCTGTTTTTCCACCGTCTTGTCAATCTCCTTATACGGATAGTCACGATGGAACGGTGCTATTTTCTGACCGCTTAAATTTTCTTCACGAAAGCAATTGAATGGTGCGTATGAACGTGCCCCAGTACAATAGAAAGCCCCTTGTATGGGTACGATACCGCCCAACGCATCATATTCCATATTATTGCTGAATATCATCAACTGCGTAATGTTGATGAAGCGGCGAAACTTTTTATTTGGGAAGCGTTCTTTATTCATTCGTGCGCTCTCTGCCAACATACCACCATGATTGTTGGGTTTCTTCACTTCTACAAAACAAAGTGGCAATCCGTTTACGAATAAAGTAATGTCAGGACGAAATTCGTCCTGTCCGTTCTTACAGGTAAATTCGGCTGTGAAATGGAACGTATTATTCCCAATGTTATCAAAGTCTATCAGCTTTACAGGCGAAACAGCTTTGAGACGGTTGTAAAAGCCTCGACCGAGGTCATCATCGTTCAGTTCCTTACGAATATCTTTCAAAACTTGAAGAGACTCTCCCTCATGTCCGGGATTCAGATTCTTAAACTGCCGTTCAAATACCTGCAAAAGAATATTCGTGTCACCGTCATAGACCGTGCCATTCTTATCTTCACTCAACTTGCCGAAGTAAGTATATCCTATTCGGGTGAGGTGAACCATTGCAGGCATCTGCACCCGTGTAGCTTCCGAAAACTGTTTCATGTCACCTATCCTTTTTATCGGTTATCAAATCCTTCAAATCGACCTGCAATATCTCTGCTATCTGTTGCAAGGTTTCTAAATTTGGTTGAATCCTATTACAGGCATAAGCATTTACCATACTGAAACTCTTGTCGAGTTTCTTTGCCAACCATGTCTGAGAGATACCTTTTTCAGATAATACAGCCTTTATTCTATTTAGTTTCATTCTTTGATACGATTTTATAGTGCAAATATAGCGAATTATATTCAATAAACTGGGATTATTTTTGTACTTTTGTGTACGAAATAAAATTAATATGGATACAGTTAGAAAAAGAGGCGAAATAATTAGCATTGAACAGCGTTCGTTAGTATCTCAGAGATATAGACGCATAACAAGAGCGGTTAATTCGGAATTTTGGGGTAACTCCAGCGAAACTGCTCATAGTTTATATGTGGGCTCTTATGGTAGAGGTACTGCTATTGATACAAGTGACATTGATATACTTGTCGAACTGCCACGAGACGAATATAATAAATATGACGCACTAAGGGGAAATGGTCAGTCCAGATTACTACAAGCATTGAAGAATGCAATTTTACAAACCTATCCGAACAGTGATATTCATGGAGATGGGCAAGTCGTTGTGATAAACTTTTCCGATGGGATTAAATTTGAAGTTCTACCAGCTTTTCGTCAATTAGATTGGTGGGGTAATTGGAATGGGAAATACGACTATCCAGATTCAAATATGGGTGGCAACTGGTTGACAACTAATCCCCAAAGCGAGCAACAGGCAATGAAGGAAAAAAATGTTGCAAGCAATGGTTTGTTATTCGACACATGTAAGCACATGCGTGAAATTCGTGATAACTATTTTAGGAGTTACCATCTTCCGGGAATCGTGATTGACAGTTTTGTTTATCATAATATTGCTGATTGGCACTGGCTAAGAGAAGGAGAACAAAGTTCTAATCAACCAATAGGAACTTATGAAAAAAGGCTTTATGATTCATGCCCTGTTTGGAGCTTTAATCTGACAGCACCAGGAAGCAACATGCCAGTAGATACATATAAATACATTGATGTATTAATCAAAGTTTTAAAATACATGACAGAAGAATAAATCATATGGACGAACAAACAAAAATTCTTTACAGAGAGATTCTTGAACGTTTTAACAAAATAATTTGGACGCACAAAATTCATTTATGTCAAGCGAATATATACCTATCAAAGAAGAAAAAACAAAATCAGATTCTTTTAGTATTTTCTGTTTTGATATCAGCTTCTGCAATTACCAATATATTCAAGTGGCTACCTGAAATTGTCATTGTCCCATTAATGGCTTTCTTAGCGTTGACATTAACATATTTCACCACCAAATACAAAGCTGAAAATCTAGAAAAGAAGGCAGCTGACAGCGAAAGATTTGCTGCTGTTATGCACGATTTGCGCAATAAGTATGCGGGATTCTTATCAGATATAAAGGCAGAGTTGTACACAAAAGAACAAATTTCTAAAAAGCGAACAGAATTAGAACATATAGAAAATATAGTTTATTCGGGGCTTGTTCCACAAACATCAAAAGAAGCAGTAGATGCAGCATCTTTTGCATTAAAAAACAAACAAGAATCAACTACCACAAACGAAGAAATTCTCCAAATGATTTCTGATAACTTGCAAGTATAAGATTAATTACATGCGCTATTATCAGGAATATAAGATGAATCATAGCAACACATTCTCACTATCTTTTCCCGAAGCCAAGACAATTATTGTTTCCGGTGATATTCATGGAGATTTTAATCAATTGGTATTCAAACTCTGTATTCAATACAAGTTGACGGACACTCTATTGATTGTAGCTGGGGATTGTGGTTTTGGCTTTGAAAAGAAAGAATACTATGAGCAAATGGTTAGACGAAATACCAAGAGAATGAATCAAGCCAACAATTGGATTGTATTTGTACGTGGCAATCATGATAATCCAGCTTATTTCGAAGGAACAACATTCAGTTACAAACGTTTCATTGCTGTTCCTGATTATACTATCCTTCAAGCCTGTAATCATTCCATCCTTTGTGTAGGCGGAGCCATTTCTATTGACCGAATTTATCGCATAAATGAATGGAACAAACGGAAATATCGAGTTCACTCCAATGAGTTGCAAGAAAATGATATTTCCCGCAATTTATATTGGAAGAATGAAGCTCCTATTTACGACGCTGATAAGATGAATACCATCTGTGCAAGCTTCTTGATTGATACAGTTGTCACACATACTGCGCCATCACATTGTGAGCTATTCTCAAAAAGCAACCTTAACCAATGGGCTGAGAACGATTCATCACTTCTTAAAGATGTACAATCTGAAAGAAAAACAATGGATATGATCCTGCATCATCTCAAAACTGATAATCATCCGGTGAACCATTGGTATTATGGTCATTTTCACCAAAGTTGGCATTCCGCTATTGACGGAATATTATATCAGATGCTCGACATTATGGAGTTCAGCCAAGTCTATTGATTTATACCATTTCAGGTATAATATTGATGTTCGATGCAGAATTATACCCGATAGGATATAACGGTTTCCTCCGAATAAAAGTGTACCATTTATGGCATATAAACACTTTTTCAAGCGAATAATTCAGTTTTGCTACACTTTTTCCAACGAATCGAGTACCCTAAATAATCGGAACGCAAAAATTCCACCACAAACCACAGAAATCCCAAGAGAATTACTACCTTTGTATTCAACAAGCGTTCTGTAACATCCATATGGGAATATCCTATCGTTCAACACGTTGTATCTGATAGCGGACATTCCACAAAATGGCTGAAAGAAGGCGGTACAACACGTATATGCAAAACAATGAAATACAACGATTTGCATTTGTCCCTACATTCTGTGTACTTGTAAAAACAGAGGTTGTACCTATTAAAATGAATAGTCACTGATAATCAGTGATGTAAATATGCTGCATCGGGAAGTAAGCTACATAATCATCTAACAATCAATTTATTACAAATATGACTACTAAGAAGATTTATACAACAAACTGCTTTTAATCAACATATTAGCGATATTAAACAATAATATATAACTCCATTTTTGTTGCTGTTTTGTTGCTCGGAAATATTTGAGCAACAAGAGCAACAAAACAAAGTAATTTCATTTTAAATAATTGATCTAATTCTGTTCGTTTATTTATCTTTGAATACGAGTAATTCTGAAAATAACGAATAATTGAAATAAAACTAAAAAATGAGCAATCTATTATACTACCCATACATAAATCTACCCAACACTAATTGGACTATACGAGCCTTACTTTACTATGACAATATTAGTTCTATAGTACCTACTCAATACTTCAATGAACCAGAGCAATATGAGCCTTTCATGCGAGGGGTAATTCAAAATGAACTAATCAATCCAATTAATCCTATGGATGTCCTTGAGCGTCCTTGGGAGGTTTCAAGAATGTTTGGTAAGTATTTGAATCAGAATCTAAATATTTTGGAAAGACGAAGATCGTCACTTCAAAAATTCGGAACCAGTCACATTCATCGAGAAAAATTCTCATTTAGAGAAAATGGGAGCAAATTACATGCTGATAAATTTGATACTGAGATTTTCTATGATCTCACTCAGATGGGATTGGCAGAAAGGATAGACGATTATTGGTATAATGTAGAAAAGAAAACAGCAGATGAGCTTATGACTTTTTTGACTTCAGTAGTTGCCAACAAAATAGATTACCAACCGGCTACAGATAAAATAGACTATAGTTTTTCTACAACATATATACGGAACCAAGATATTGAGTTACGAACAAGGCAATATAAAAGAGATTTGATACTTAAGAATCTAATACCATATCCTAAGCAGATAGATTTAACCAATCTTAGACGATTTAAAGATAAACATCACGATTTACTGAATGCATTCAGTAATAAAGTAGAACTATTAGCTCTAAATCCAACAATTACTCCAGAATCGCCACTGTTCACAATAACTCTTGAGGATATGAAAATGGCTAAAGAAGAACTATCCGCAAGGATGAATGAAAGCCATATAGGTGATATTGTTTTTGGAACAATATGCGGAACTATCTCGGCAGGAATAGGATTATTAGCCACTCCTGTTTTAGGTGCGATTCCCGGTTTCCTAAACGCAATTCATTCAGCATGTAGAATTGAAAGACCTGAAAATGTAATAGATCAAACAGGATTAAAATATCTGGCTTTGGTTGATAAAAGATTGAGAAGATAATCTCGTTAAGTTTATTCGCCGTCAATTTTATAATCTCTAAAGTATTTAAAGGATATTTTCAGGAACAAAGTATTGCCTAAAAATTTAGAGAGGTTTTGTTGCTGGTTTGTTGCTCGAAAAGACAATATTAAACGATCAACTAATTGTTTTTCAGCAATATAATACTCATTTTTTTTTTCAAATCTTGCATCGGCAAGTAAAAAGTAGATGCAATCATTGGTATAATAAAGTAGATAGTTGTAAGAAATCCTATGCCCATTATAGAAATACATTCCTTAACTGATCCCAGAATAGAAATATTCAGTATTCTCACTGAAGCTCAACTACGTAATCGTATCGAGTCTGATAAGGGACTGTTTATTGCAGAAAGTCCGAAAGTTATTAATGTAGCTCTAAATGCCGGTTATGAACCTTTAGCTCTTTTATGCGAGCAGAAGCATATCACTGGTGATGCTGCTGATATCATTGAACGTTGTGATGATATACCTGTCTATACGGGTGCAAGAGAACTGCTTGCCACATTGACCGGATATATACTCACACGCGGCGTCCTCTGTGCCATGCACCGCCCGACACCGAAAAGTGTAGAAGAAATATGTAAAGGCGCACGGCGTATCGCAGTCATTGAAGGTGTGGTAGACACTACCAACATTGGAGCTATTTTCCGTTCTGCAGCCGCTCTTGGGATAGATGCCATATTACTGACACGCAATTCTTGCGACCCGTTGAACCGACGTGCAGTCAGAGTTTCAATGGGATCTGTTTTCCTGATACCATGGGCTTGGTTGGATGGTTCTCCCAATGAATTGCATAAACTGGGATTCCGCACAGTCGCTATGGCACTTACAGAAAAATCAATCTCTATTGATAGTCCCATCTTAGCGACCGAACCCAAGTTAGCCATTGTGATGGGAACCGAGGGTGACGGTCTTCGAAACGAAACAATTACCGAGGCGGACTATGTGGTTCGCATCCCTATGGCAAACGGAGTAGATTCACTCAATGTAGCTGCCGCATCCGCTATCGCTTTCTGGCAACTTCGTGTTAAAGATTAATCAACTCTGCCATCATCACCGAACGAGGCACATATATGATTCTATTCATATTCCTACTCGCACCTACAATATGTATTCGCCCCACAAGAACAGCGAGGCAAGAGTTTCTCCATTAATTCACTCCGAAAAAACTCATACAATTCTTTATGCATAGCGTCATATAGTGCCACCACCCGTTCTTCCTGTTCATCTTCCGTATGAATACCTCCCTGAAAGGGATCTGCAAAATTAAAAGAAACGTATTTTCTCACTACCCCCTGCATTTCCTTTTGCACTTCCTCCGCTTCTGGACAAAGAGTAATAACATAATCCCATGTCTGCTGGGCATATGTCGCAACATCACAAGGCTTTCTACGTGAAAAGTCATATCCATTCTGTTCCATCACTTGGCAAACAACATCCGGGACAGAATTTCCAACCAAAACACCGGCAGTACTAATCTTCATACCTCTACCGAACGAGTTTAAAATCTCTTGCGCCATACGACTGCGACACGTATCACTATTGCTCACTATCAGTATATTCTTCATATGTGATTTCTATTTAATTTTCATTTATTTCCTGATATAGCTACTTTAATAACCCCATCCAGCTTGTTTTCAAAGACACGATAAGCCTCCTCAATCTCATTCAACGGAAATCGATGTGTAATAAGAGAAGTAGTATCAATTTTCCCTTCCTCAATCAGTTTGAGAATCTCGGCACAGTCACAACCATCCACTCCCCCTGTTTTAAAAATCAGATTCTTGCCATACATATCAGGTAAAGGAAGAAGCTGCGGCTGGTCATAAAGGGCTACTATGGTGACAACAGCATTAGGACGAGCACAATCCCACGCCAAATGGAAAGAATCATCACTCCCCGCTACTTCCAAAACAACATCTGCGCCACCATGGTCACTGTTTTGAATCACAAAATCCTTGCAATTTTCAGGCTCCGTTACTAACACATCAGGATAATGCTCGCGGACAAACCGAATTCTTTCAGGAGACTTTTCGCAGACAATGATACGCTTAGGGTGCTTCAACATTGCACATAGCAAAGTACAAACTCCGGTAGGTCCGACACCGATAATCAGAACAGTATCTTCCTCGGTAATTTCCGAGATACGTGTTGCCCAAAAGCCTGTTGCAAGCACATCACCGACAAACAAAGCTTGTTCATCACTCACTGTATCCGGAATACGATTCAAACCTTGATCCGCATAAGGAACTCTGACATATTCCGCCTGACCGCCATCAATTCGGCAACCTAAAGCCCAACCGCCATTAGGATCAGTACAGTTATTCACATATCCATGCTTACAGAAAAAACACTCACCGCAGAAAGTTTCGACATTCACAGTCACCCTGTCACCAGGCTTCACCGAAGTGACATCAGCCCCTACTTGTTCTACCACACCTACCATCTCATGCCCGACAGTTATTCCGGGCACAGCACGCGGCACACTGCCATGTTTAATATGAAGATCACTGGTGCAGATGCTACCAAGTGTTACACGCACGATTGCATCCCGTGAATCCTTTATTTCCGGTCTCGCCTTCTCTCGCAATTCAAACTTTCCGTGTTCAATATATGTG
>CDYE01006322.1_pt1 | contig 52499 bp, 36 predicted proteins | sample 557661 | NCBI WGS metagenome assembly CDYE01 (sample SAMEA3182080, study PRJEB8094) | gut metagenome | biome: human; feature: gut; material: Stool; isolation source: human stools | place: Canada | collected 2012-11-08
CCGAAAGAAGCGCTGAAAGAAGCTGCAAAAATTCTGATTTATCACTTCATGTTGTTCTCTGACGAGAAGATCACGCTTGAAAGTAATGATACTGATGGCAATGAAGAGTTTGATGAAGAAGTATTGCACATGCGTCAGCTGTTGAAAACTAAACTCGTTGATATGGACTTGTCAGTTCGTGCCCTCAATTGCTTGAAGGCTGCTGACGTAGAAACTCTCGGCGACTTGGTACAATTCAACAAAACTGACCTGCTAAAATTCAGAAACTTCGGAAAGAAATCGCTTACCGAGCTTGATGATTTGCTGGAAAGTCTGAATCTGTCGTTTGGAACCGACATTTCTAAATATAAATTAGATAAAGAATAAAAAATGAGACATAATAAAAAATTCAATCATTTAGGTCGTACTGCTTCTCATAGAAGCGCTATGTTATCTAACATGGCTTGCTCTTTGATCAAGCACAAAAGAATCACTACGACTGTTGCAAAGGCGAAAGCTTTGAAAAAGTTTGTTGAGCCTTTGATTACTAAGTCTAAAGAAGATACTACGAACTCTCGTCGTGTTGTATTTAGCAACTTGCAAGATAAAATTGCAGTAACAGAGTTGTTCAAAGAAATCTCTGTTAAGATTGCTGATCGTCCGGGTGGTTATACTCGTATTATCAAGACTGGTAACCGTTTGGGTGACAACGCAGAAATGTGCTTTATTGAGTTGGTTGACTACAATGAAAACATGGCTAAGGAAAAAGTTGCTAAGAAAGCTACTCGTACTCGTCGTTCGAAGAAAGCTGCTGTTGAAGCTCCTGCTGCTGTTGAAGCTCCTGCAACTGAAGCCCCTAAGGCTGAAGAACCAAAAGCTGAATCGGCTGAATAATTTTACAGTTATTCTTATAGATATAAAAAAGGCTGCCTTCAAAGGTAGCCTTTTTTGTTTGTCTGCCGTTTATTAATACTAAGATACATTAAAATATATCCTAATTAAACTTTTCATAGAGAGAATCTGTTATATTTGTAGGTGAATATGGCAAAATTTGTAAAGGTAATATTGTTTCTGTTGCTGACAGTTGCTTTTCATAGCATAGCAGGCAATGTCTCTACCGAAAAAATGGTGGATAAGCAGGGATGTGATATTACATATGCTATGGGGCAGCGTGGGGAAATCTGTGCACCGGATCTTCCGGGTAAGCCTGTGGCTGAATTGACTAATTTGCAGAGCCATCAAATGTCTGTGACACGTATTCAACGTGTACAGCTTGGAGAATATTTCTTTTCTTTAAAGAATGCGCTACAAGGTTGTGCTGATCGTGAGAACTCACTATCACAACACTGGGGGCGGATTTATGATACAACAACTTCCTATTATTGCCAGCCATCGAGTGAATACTATGTATACACCTTGAGGCGTATAATTATTTAGCAGTATATTTATTGGTATTGTTTATTTTGTGGTTACTGGTATCTTCTGTATACTGGTGATACTACTTCTTTTTATCTTTATATTTTTACTAATAAATTAAACTTTAAATATTATGGCAACTACTCAAACGATTGATGCTACTATATTCGCATCTACACACCCCGATATCGCTAAACGCATAAGTGTTTCAGGAGTTTTAATCTCTTCTGTTATGTTATTGATTGGTATTTTAGCTTTTGCTTCAACATTCGAATTGGACGACAAGTCTTCTACAGCCAGTATGGCTTTGATGGTTTTGGGAACAGGTTTATTCCTTATCGGAATTTTCCGTCTTTTCTGGAAATCAAAGGAGGTTGTTTATTTACCAACAAAAAGTGTGGCTAAAGAGCATAGTGTATTCTTTGATTTGAAGCATATGGATGCTTTGAAGAGTCTTGTAAATTCGGGTTCATTCTCCGCTGATTCGAAAATAAAAAGCGAGGCTAGTGGTAATATACGTATGGATGTGATACTTTCTGCTGATAAAAAGTTTGCAGCTGTACAGTTATTTCAATTTGTACCTTACACGTATCAGCCAATAACATCGGTGCAGTATTTCACTAATGAAGAAGCTTCTGCGATAGTCGCTTTTTTGTCGAAAAGTAAAATACAATAAGTATATATCTACAACACTTGTTTGACTTTGTTTTTTCCGACACATTAAAACTATGCAGTTTGAAACTTTATATTGAGTTTGCTGCTACTAAATAAAACAGGTTTTAGATGTTACTGTAAAAGATAACTTTGATTTTCATACGAAGATGGGGATTAGTCGTTAATGACGGCGATCCCCATTTTTTTCATTAAGAAGCAGGCGTTCATGTTTTGAGCAACTCCGTTTCTCATTTGATATGAGAAGGTGAGTTCATTGTTGGTAATGTCAGCTTCGAAACAGTAATTCCGGATATTTTGTGGGAAGGACTCTATTAAAGTCCCTAATAACAAGTCATGGGTGGCGATGATACCGTTGGCGTTCATGTGCATGAATTGTTTGATAAGGGCGAAAGAACCTTTCTGTTTGTCCATGGAGTTGGTGCCTTTCAGTATTTCATCAAGGATGATGAAAAGCTCTTCCCCGGCTTCAAGTTTGTCTATGATTAATTTAAGTCGCTTGAGTTCTGCAAAGAAATAAGATTCGTTGTCAGCTAGGGAATCACTGGTTCGAAGGCTGGTAACGAGACGGGCCGGATATATTTTCATTTGCTTTGCCCAAACGGGGGCTCCTATACATGCCAGTAGATAGTTTACTCCTACAGTACGTAAATAAGTACTCTTGCCTGCCATATTGGCGCCTGTGATTATAATAAAGAAAGGACGTTTTTCAATGTCTATTCCGTTACGCACACATTTGTTGCGATCCATTAGGGGATGTCCCAAAGCTTCAGCTTGTAGGTGGAAAGATTGAGCAGCGATAGTGGGGTAAATATAATCCGGATGATTATATGCGAATGTTGCCAGGGAACAATAGGCATCTATTTCTCCGATTGTTTCTATCCATCGGGGGAGGTCGGAGGCATGAATCTCTTTCCACTTCTCGATTCGCATCACCTGTCGTAGCTCCCATAATATCAGTCCGTTGAGTATAGTACTCATGAGCAGATTGCTTCGTTGGTCGAGTGCGTTCATCAGTTTAGAAAGCTGGCGGACTGCTTGAGAAGCGGTTTGATTTTGACTTGTAAGGTCCGTTTTTAACTCTTGCAGTATATGACTGTGCATTTCTTTTTGTTCAGTGAGCAGAATTTGGTCAGCGTATGTTGAAAGAATCTGCAGCTTTTCTCCGTAGGTTGTTTGCAGTTTAGTGATTCCTTTAGAGAAAATAGTACTGAATAATACAAAGCTGACAAATACTCCTCCTGCAATGTTAGCCGAGATAATGCCTAAAATGGCTAGACTTATACATAAGAAATTAATGACGGTAACCGCTATTGGGAGGATACGCAGGAGCGTACGTTTTCGATAATAACTCGGACTAGCTGCCCATTCTTTGATTTCGGTGGTATCGGCAGGTTTTCCTTTATAGAGTAATCCGAGTAAGCGGATTTGCTGGCGGTATTCCAAATCGGTGGAGAGTTCCCGGATGGCTTCCTGGCGGTGGTCAATAGCTGCTTTATTCTCCAGATGTGCATTGAACCAGTTTGCGAGATGTTGCTTGCCGATAGGGGTTGCGGTGCGGTTGATGTATTGGAAGAGAGAGTGTTCGCCAAATACATCCAGATCAAGAGTGTAGAGGTGAGACGGGTTAATGAATTCTTTTCCATCGTCAAAATCGGAAAAATCATATTGTATGGCACGTAGTTCCTGCTCGTTGATTTCTATTTTCTTTTTCAGAAAGTCTTTTCGGTAGAACCAGAAATTATGGCGTTTTACTAACCAAATGAATAAGATAAAGGGTAGGACAGCGAATGCAGAGAGGCATAGCCAACCGTCAGACCAAAAAATAATGGCATTTGCTACGGCTCCTACGAATAAGATAAGTCGAAGAAGACTTATATAATAGATACGTTTTCGTGCATTCTGTAACTCCAGTTCTGTTTTCTGAATGATTTGCTGATATGTGGTAATGATCTGTTCTAGTTTTTCCATGACAAATTTAAATCTTTTGCGCAAAGGTAATATAATTCATAACGGTCGGGATAGGAGCTTGTTTTTGTCAAGAGTAGATTTACTGTTTATTAACGGAAGTAGGAAGATGTGTGGGCTTGGATTATAACTCGTCTTGATAATGTTGTTGTTAGCTGGAAGAAATTTTCAATATTTCTTTTCTCATTCTTGCATTTATCCGCTAAAATTTATAACTTTCCACTCGAAAAGGCGTTAGACAGGAAAGGAGGATGCTTATGAAGAAAGGATGTATCTTATGTTTGCTGATAAGCGTGATTAGCCTTCCGTTAATTGCGCAGAATATTATTTATTCCAACCTGAAAGAGTTGCTGACTCAACATGGCGATACCACTGCTGTGTTGCGTGTAGAAAAACGTTCCAGAAATCAGATTGTATTAACAGGAGGGGCTGATTACCGGATAACGGCCGGTGATGACGAGTCGATGTGCCGGCGTTTGAAGAAGCGTTGTTTTGCTGTGCGTGACGAAAAAGGAAATTTATATTTGAACTGTCGTAAGTTGCGCTATAAGAAATTGCGTTTTGGAGCATGGTATGCTCCTGCCGTTCAGTTAGGCAAAAACATCTATTTTTGTGCAATGCCTTTAGGCTCAGTCATCGGAGGCAACTTTGTGGAAGAAGATGATGTAAAACTAGGAGGAAATATAGGCGATGCTCTTGCCGCTTCAAGTCTGGTTACAAAACGTGTTTGCTATGAATTGAATGGTGAAACGGGAAAAGTCGACTTTCTGGGGAAAGATAGAATGCTGCAATTATTGAAGAATTATCCGGAACTGAAACAAGCATATTTGAAAGATGATAGTCAGGAGGCAAAGCATACTTTTAAATATCTGTTAGAGTTGCAGAATAAACAAAAGAAATAATTCCATTAATTGCGGTTGGTATCGTATGAAAAGCCCTATCAATAATACAATCATCTATATAATGATATTATTGAGATGCGGGTTACGCTAGTTATACAAATTCCACCGATTTCATAGCGTTGATTTTAGAAAGGGCTGCTATTTGCTTTACTAAAGATTCTCTTTTATTTTAATGAAAGGGTTTTTACCAACGATCCTTCCATTCATTTTAATGAAAAGTCTATTTTTAGCTTTAGTGAAGCTCCGCCATTCGTTTTAATGATAGTTTTGCAATTTAACGTAATGCCAACCCTGCTATCTACTTCAGTGAAAGGGTTATCTATCTGTTTTGACAAAACGGCCTGTATTCGTGCCTGTATAAAAGCATAAGAGAGTTTTGACATCGCTTGTGTCTTGTTCTTCTATCAAACTGTAAATGTAATAATACCTTTCTGATAATAAATCTGTCAAATCTCTTGTCTTTTATCTTCTTTTTTTCTATCTTGCGAAGAGTTATAAGACTGTATTGCTTACAGTTTGTAATCCTTAATTCTGTTTATTATGAGAATAACTCTTGGCAACACACTACCTCCTTATCCGGATTTTGTAGAAGGTATCCGGAGAGCTCCCGACCGTGGTTATACACTTACCCCGGCGCAGACAATCACTGCATTAAAAAACGCTTTGCGTTATATTCCTACCGAGTGGCACGAACAATTGGCTCCTGAATTGATGGAAGAGCTACGCACTCGCGGGCGGATTTACGGATACCGTTTCCGTCCTGCCGGCGACCTGAAAGCCAAACCGATTGACGAATATCGGGGACAATGCATTGAAGGCAAAGCTTTTCAGGTAATGATTGACAATAACCTTTGCTTCGATATAGCATTATATCCCTACGAACTAGTCACTTACGGTGAAACCGGACAAGTCTGCCAAAACTGGATGCAATATCGACTGATAAAACAATACCTCGAGGAACTTACCCAAGAACAGACGCTGGTTATTGAGTCCGGACATCCATTAGGGCTTTTCCGCTCCCGTCCCGATGCTCCCCGCGTTATAATAACCAATTCGATGATGATCGGGCAATTCGACAATCAACATGATTGGCATATTGCTGCCCAGATGGGAGTTGCCAATTACGGGCAAATGACCGCTGGCGGCTGGATGTATATCGGTCCTCAAGGAATTGTGCATGGCACTTTCAATACCCTCCTCAATGCCGGGCGATTGAAACTAGGGATTCCCCAAGATCAGGATCTGCGGGGACATTTATTTGTATCTTCCGGCTTGGGAGGAATGAGCGGCGCACAACCCAAAGCGGCGGAGATAGCAGGAGCAGTCTCCATCATAGCCGAAGTAGATAGTTCGCGTATTGAAACCCGCCACCGCCAGGGATGGGTGGGACACGTGACTGCGGATATAGCCGAAGCATACCGGATGGCATCTCAAGCAATGCAACGTCGTGAACCCTGCTCGATAGCCTATCACGGCAATGTCGTAGACCTGCTCGAATATGCCGAACGCGAAAGAATTCCTATTGAATTATTATCCGATCAAACCTCCTGTCATGCCGTTTACGAAGGCGGTTACTGCCCTGCCGGACTAACTTTTGAGGAACGCACACGCCTTCTTCACGAATCTCCGGAACAATTCCGTCACTTGGTAGATATATCCTTGCATCGTCATTTCGAAGTTATCAAGAAACTCGTAGCCCGCGGAACTTATTTCTTTGATTATGGAAACTCCTTCATGAAAGCCATATACGATGCCGGAGTAAAAGAAATCTCCCGTAATGGTGTTGATGAAAAGGACGGATTTATCTGGCCAAGCTATGTTGAAGATATTATGGGACCCCAACTCTTTGATTATGGCTACGGTCCGTTCAGATGGGTTTGCTTGAGTGGCAAACACGAAGATCTGATAAAAACAGACCACGCAGCTATGGAATGTATCGACGTCAATCGGCGCGGTCAGGATCTTGACAATTACAACTGGATACGGGATGCCGAAAAGAATCAGCTCGTGGTGGGTACACAGGCACGTATTCTGTATCAGGATGCAGTCGGGAGAATGAACATAGCCCTCCGTTTCAATGAGATGGTCCGCCGGGGAGAAGTAGGTCCTATCATGCTGGGACGAGACCATCACGATGTAAGCGGAACGGATTCTCCTTTCCGGGAGACATCGAATATCAAAGACGGAAGCAATGTGATGGCAGATATGGCTGTGCAATGTTTTGCCGGAAATTGTGCCCGCGGAATGAGCCTGGTAGCTTTGCACAATGGTGGTGGAGTCGGTATTGGTAAAGCAGTCAATGGCGGTTTCGGTATGGTATGCGACGGTAGCGAACGGGTAGATGAAATACTTCGTTCGGCAATGCTCTGGGATGTGATGGGCGGAGTAGCCCGTCGCTCATGGGCGCGTAATCCGCATGCGATGGAGACAAGCGAAGCATTTAATGACTCCCATGCAAGAGACTATCAGATAACAATGCCGTATGTAGCGGACGAAGAACTTATAAAGAAGATAGTCCCATATATTGTGGGAAAATAGTATCACATATTATGGGAATTTATTCTCTTAATATGAGAGAATAAATTCCCATAATATATGGAACTGTTTAAACATATAGCTGTTTAGTATAAACCATGCGGTGATTCGGTATGAAACTCGTGTGAACCGTGCCTGATTATATAAGGACTATTGGTAAAGAGCACTTGTTTAATGTAAAACATATAGTTATCCAGTTGAATATAACCTCTATAATAATAGATATTTGATATGAGTTGGAATAAAATTATTGAATGCGTCCCCAATTTTAGCGAGGGACGTGATTTAGAGAAAATAGATCAGATAGTAGCCCCTTTTCGTATTAAGGCCGGGGTAAAACTGCTTGATTACAGTAATGATGAAGACCATAACCGTCTGGTTGTAACTCTTGTCGGCGAGCCGGAAGCTCTGTACGAAGCAATCGTTGAAGCCGTCGGTGTGGCTGTCCGTTTGATAGACCTGAATCAGCATACTGGGCAACATCCCCGTATGGGAGCGGTAGATGTCATCCCTTTCATCCCGATTAAGAATACCAGCATGGAAGAAGCCATCGAACTATCCAAGAAAGTAGCCGCAAAAGTAGCCGAGATCTATCATCTTCCTGTCTTCCTGTATGAGAAGTCCGCAACTGCGTCGCATCGGGAAAATCTCGCTTCCGTTCGTAAAGGAGAATTTGAAGGCATGGCCGAAAAAATCAAACTACCCGAATGGCAACCAGATTTCGGACCTGCCGAACGTCATCCAACCGCAGGTACAGTCGCCATCGGAGCCCGTATGCCGCTCGTAGCCTACAATATCAATCTTAGTACGGACAATCTGGAAATAGCTACCAAGATAGCAAAGAATATCCGCCATATCAACGGAGGGCTCCGTTATGTGAAAGCAATGGGAGTGGAGCTAAAGGAGAGAAACATCACCCAGGTATCCATAAACATGACCGACTATACCCGTACTGCCCTTTACCGTGCCTTCGAACTAGTACGTATCGAAGCCCGCCGCTATGGTGTTACGATTGTCGGTAGTGAAATCATTGGTCTCGTACCGATGGAAGCCCTGATTGATACAGCTTCCTACTATCTCGGACTCGAAAACTTTTCCATGCAGCAAGTCTTGGAAGCCCGTATCATGGAATAGCCGGTAAAGAAATATGTTAGCGAATATTCAATCCAAATCAGAACGGATGTTTACAGGGGAACCTGCCCTGATAAAAAACAACGGATCAAGAAGCAGGATGAATGAAACAAGAATAAACCAAGATAATTCGGATAATTTATGAGTGAAAACCTAATCATATTCAATGCCCGTATCGTAACTCCCATCGGCTTTTCCGCCCGTAAAGGCGAAGAAATGTCCCAACTGCAAGTCATAGAGAACGGAACCGTGGAAGTCACCAAAGGAATCATCACCTACGTTGGTGAGAACCGTGGCGAAGACCGCGACGGTTACTATCAACATTACTGGCATTATAACGCTCGCGGACACTGCCTCTTGCCCGGCTTCGTTGATTCCCATACCCATTTTGTATTTGGCGGAGAACGTTCCGAAGAATTCTCCTGGCGTCTGAACGGCGAAAGCTATATGTCGATTATGGAGCGGGGAGGCGGAATCGCAAGCACCGTAAAAGCCACCCGGCAAATGAATTTCCTGAAACTGCGTTCAGCAGCCGAAGGCTTTCTGAAAAGAATGAGCACAATGGGCGTAACCACCGTAGAAGGTAAAAGCGGCTACGGACTGGATCGGGAAACCGAACTATTACAGCTAAAGGTAATGCGCAGCCTGAACAACACCGAGCATAAACGTGTCGATATAGTCTCCACCTTTCTCGGTGCCCATGCCCTTCCCGAAGAATATGCAGGAAGAAGCGACGAATACATCGACTTCCTGATTCGTGAAATGCTTCCCCTTGTCCGTGACGGCGAACTGGCAGAATGTTGTGATGTCTTTTGCGAACAAGGCGTTTTCTCTATCGAACAGTCCCGCCGCCTGCTTCAGGCAGCCAAGGAACACGGCTTTCTGTTGAAACTCCACGCTGACGAAATCGTCTCCTTCGGTGGAGCTGAACTGGCAGCCGAACTGGGAGCACTGTCTGCCGATCACCTCCTGCACGCTTCCGATGCCGGCGTCCGTGCAATGGCCGATGCCGGAGTAGTAGCCACCCTGTTACCTTTGACAGCTTTTGCTCTGAAAGAACCCTACGCACGCGGTCGTGAAATGATTGACTCCGGCTGTGCGGTAGCACTTGCCACCGACCTGAATCCCGGCAGTTGTTTCTCCGGTTCTATCCCGCTGACCATTGCTCTGGCCTGCATCTATATGAAAATGAGCATCGAAGAAACCATCACCGCCCTGACCCTGAACGGAGCTGCCGCCCTTCAGCGAGCCGACCGGATCGGAAGCATCGAAGTAGGCAAACAAGGCGATTTTATCGTTCTCAATTCCGACAACTATCATATTCTACCTTATTATATAGGCATGAACTGTGTAATCATGACTATTAAAGGCGGTATGCTGTATCCCGTTGCTTAATAGTTGACCCAATTAATCACTTAAAACAAAATACCATGTTAGCAGATTTAACCGTAAAAGATTTCTTAGATAAAGTAGCTTGCAGCGACCCTGTACCCGGTGGAGGTAGTATTGCCGCTTTGGATGGAGCGCTAGCTTCCGCCCTTTCTACAATGGTAGCACGGCTCACCGTAGGAAAAAAGGGATACGAAGCCAGTGAAGAAGTAATGCAGCACGCACAAACAATCACCCTCCGTTTGCTGGACGAATTTATTGCACTTATCGATAAAGATTCCGCTGCCTACAACGAAGTCTTTGCCTGCTTCAAACTTCCTAAAACAACCGATGAAGAGAAAGCTGCCCGAAGTGCCGCCATTCAGGAAGCAACCAAACAAGCCGCCCTCGTTCCGTTGGAAGTAGCCCGCAAAGCACTGGATATGATGTCCGTCATAGCAGATGTTGCCCGCTTGGGCAACCGCAATGCCGTCACAGATGCCTGTGTAGCCATGATGGCCGCCCGTTCCGCTGTATTGGGAGCCTTGCTGAACGTCCGTATCAACCTCGGTTCGCTCAAAGACAGAGATTTTGTCCTCCAACTGCAAACCGAAGCCGATACAATCGAGCAAACCGCCTGCCGGAGAGAAAAAGAATTGTTGGATGCCGTAAATCAAGACCTGCGCGTATGAGTAAGAATGTATATCATATTGGTTCCGGAGCATTAACCTTCGAAATCATCGAACGAATTATCAACGAAAACCTAAAACTGGAACTAGCTCCCGAAGCCAAGTTGCGCATCCAGAAATGTCGCGACTACCTCGACCACAAAATAGCTTCTTCCGAAGAACCGCTGTACGGTATAACAACCGGTTTCGGCTCTTTATGTACCAAAAATATTTCTCCCGACGAACTCGGTACGCTTCAGGAGAACCTGATAAAAAGCCATGCTTGCAGCGTAGGCGAAGAAATCCGCCCCGTCATCATCAAACTGATGATGCTCCTCAAAGCCCACGCCCTCTCATTAGGACATAGCGGAGTACAAGTAATCACCGTACAACGCATCCTGGACTTCTTCAACAATGACGTCATGCCCATCGTCTATGACCGTGGCTCCCTTGGAGCCTCCGGCGACCTTGCACCGCTTGCCAATCTTTTCCTCCCCCTGATCGGTGTCGGCGATGTCTACTATAAAGGGAAAAAGTGCGAAGCCATCAGCGTACTCGACGAATTCGGCTGGGAACCCGTCAAACTAATGAGTAAAGAAGGACTGGCCCTGCTCAACGGCACCCAATTTATGAGCGCCAACGGTGTATTCGCTATGCTCAAAGCCTTCCGTCTCTCGAAAAAAGCCGACCTCATAGCCGCCCTTTCCCTCGAAGCCTTTGATGGTCGTATCGACCCGTTTATGGACTGCATCCAGCAAATCCGCCCCCATCAGGGACAAATCGAGACAGGCGAAGCCTTCCGCAAACTACTGGCCGGTAGCGAACTTATCGAACGTCACAAAGAACACGTTCAAGATCCCTATTCCTTCCGCTGCATCCCGCAAGTACACGGTGCCACGAAAGACGCCATCCGCTACGTTGCCTCCGTATTGCTGACCGAAATCAATTCCGTCACGGACAACCCCACCATCTTCCCCGATGAAGACCGGATCATCTCCGGCGGAAACTTCCACGGGCAACCGCTTGCCATCTCTTATGACTTCCTTGCCATCGCTTTGGCCGAATTGGGAAATATCTCCGAACGCCGTGTCTCCCAACTGATTATGGGACTCCGCGGACTACCTGAATTCCTGGTTGCCAACCCCGGTCTGAACTCCGGCTTTATGATTCCGCAATATGCCGCCGCTTCGATGGTCAGCCAGAATAAAATGTACTGCTATGCGGCTTCGAGCGACTCCATCGTCTCCTCCAACGGACAGGAAGACCACGTAAGCATGGGCGCCAACGCCGCTACCAAACTCTATAAAGTGATGGACAACCTGGAACATATCCTTGCCATCGAACTGATGAATGCTGCACAAGGCATCGACTTCCGTCGTCCGCTGAAAACTTCTCCCGTTCTTGAACGTTTCCTTCATGTCTATCGGAAAGAAGTGCCTTTTGTGAAAGATGATATCGTGATGTACAAGGAGATACATAAAACAGTCGCCTTCCTGAAGAGGACACAAATTGACTATTGACCATAAACCAACCCTTTTTCGCTTTTCGTTAATAATGGTGACTGTTGTTGCCGGGTAAGTGTTGATTCTATCGACATTTATCCGGCATTTGTCGATTATAATCCCTCTGCCGGCGATAAAACTTTACTTCGTATTCCCCTCATTCCTACCTTTGCCCTATGTTTGTTCCGTATTTCCTATTAACACTTGTTTTCATTTTACTCTATTGAATGATAATAATTCCCAAATGCATTATAAATAGATGGAAACTTGATTTGTTAATTGAGTTTTCTATATATCTTTGTTCCGTTTTTCCTTTGGAAATGAAAAGAAAACGAAAACTGCATTTTAATAAAATAGAAAAACGGATGATGGCAGAGCATGGAAAAGACGCTTCCCAACGGGTAGAGTTAAGAGAACGGATCATAACGGCAGCAACAGAAGCTTTTACTTCAAAAGGCATCAAGAGTATTACGATGGACGACATTGCAGCAGCATTAGGAATATCCAAACGTACCCTCTATGAAGTCTTTTCGGATAAAGAATCGTTGTTGAAAGAATGTATACTGAAGGCACAGGCCGACAGAGATAAGTACTTGCAGAAAATCTTTGAACAGTCGCATAATGTGTTAGAGGTAATACTTGCAGTCTTTCAGAAAAGTATTGAGGTGTTCCATCAGACGAATAAACGCTTTTTTGAAGACATCAAGAAATATCCGAAGGTATATGAGATGATGAAGAATCGGCAGGACAGCGATTCGCAGAAAACGATGTCCTTCTTCAAGACGGGAGTAGAGCAGGGCATTTTTCGTCCGGATGTGAACTTCGCTATCGTTAATTTGCTGGTACGAGAGCAGTTTGACGTACTTCTGAATACGGATATCTGCAATGAATATCCTTTCATTGAAGTGTACGAATCCATCATGTTTACTTATATACGCGGCATCTCCACCGAAAAAGGAGCAAAGGTACTGGAAGACTTTATACAAGAATATCGTAAGAACCGCATCGCAGATTAGAGCAAGAGTGAGGTTTTATTGACAAACAAGTAAGATTAAATTAGAAATTCAGTTTATGGACAAGATGAAAAGATTGACAGGTAAGAAGATTCTTCTGGTAGCTGTGGCACTCTGTGCATTTGGTTTTGCAAAGGCGCAGGACACACAGGCGGAGAAGAATATACTAACCTTAACCTTAGACAAAGCCCTGGAAATTGCATTGGATGAGAATCCGACAATAAAAGTGGCAGCAGAAGAAGTTGCATTAAAGAAAGTTGCCAGCAAAGAAGCCTGGCAAAGTCTGTTGCCGGAGGCTAGTATTGCCGGTTCAGTAGACCATACCATTAAAGCGGCTGAAATGAAATTGAACGATATGTCGTTCAAGATGGGACAAGACGGTACGAACACCGCCAATGCAGGGTTGAGTATTAATCTGCCACTCTTTGTGCCGGGTGTTTACCGTGCCATGTCGATGACAAAGACGGATATTGAACTGGCAGTAGAGAAGTCACGCGCTTCCAAACTGGATCTCGTGAATCAGGTGAGCAAGGCTTATTATCAGTTGATGCTTGCGCAGGACAGCTATGAAGTGCTTCAAGGCAGTTATAAACTGGCAGAAGATAACTACAATGTGGTGAATGCCAAATATCAGCAGGGAACTGTGAGCGAATATGACAAGATCAGTGCGGAAGTGCAGATGCGCAGTATTAAACCGAACTTGATTTCGGCAGCTAATGCGGTGACTTTGGCTAAGTTGCAGTTGAAAGTCCTGATGGGGATCACAGCCGATGTGGAGATAAAGATTAACGATAGTCTGACCAACTATGAGACGGCCATGTTTGCCAACCAGTTGAGAGAAGAAAATGTAAATCTGGACAACAATACCACCATGAAGCAGTTGGACTTGAACATGAAGTTGCTTGAAAAGAACGTAAAGTCTTTAAAGACAAACTTTATGCCGACTCTTTCAATGAGTTTCTCCTACCAATATCAATCACTGTATAATCCGAATATCAATTTTTTCAATTACAACTGGAGCAACAGTTCCAGCCTGATGTTCAATCTCAGCATACCTTTATATAAGGCAAGTAACTTTACGAAAGTGAAATCCGCCCGTATACAGATGCGCCAGCTTGATTGGAACCGTATCGATACGGAAAGACAATTGAATATGCAGATTGTCAGTTGTCGCAATAATATGAGTGCCAGCACAGAGCAGGTAGTCAGCAACAAGGAAAATGTGATGCAGGCAAAGAAAGCGGTAGTGATTGCCGAAAAACGTTATGATGTAGGTAAGGGCACGGTGCTCGAACTGAACAGTTCCCAAGTGTCACTGACACAGGCGCAACTCACCTATAATCAGTCCATATACGATTACCTGGTTGCTAAGGCAGACCTCGATCAGGTTCTGGGAAAAGAATAAAGATAGACAACTAAAAAATTACAATTAAGGAATATGAAAAGAAGTATCCAATTGGTAGCCCTGCTGTTAACTGTGTTTATGGGCTCATGTACAGGTGGAAAAGACAAAGCGGCTGCGGAACATGTGGACGCGAAGCCCATTGTGAAGCTGGCAGACGTAAAAGCCCGTCCCGTAGATCAAATACAAGATTACACAGCGACGGTGGAAGCTGAAGTAAAGAATAATATAGCCCCTTCGTCTCCCGTACGTATTGACCAGATTTTTGTGGAAGTGGGCGACCGCGTATCCAAAGGCCAGAAACTTGTGCAGATGGATGCAGCCAACCTGAAACAGACGAAGCTGCAACTAGATAATCAGGAAATAGAATTCAACCGTATCGACGAATTATATAAAGTGGGCGGTGCGTCCAAATCAGAGTGGGATGCTTCGAAGATGCAACTCGATGTGAAGAAAACCGCTTATAAGAATCTGCTGGAGAATACCTCTTTGCAAAGCCCTATCAACGGTGTAGTCACTGCACGCAACTATGATAATGGCGATATGTACAGCGGTGGAGAACCCGTACTTGTAGTAGAACAGATCACTCCGGTGAAACTCCTGATTAACGTGTCCGAAACCTACTTCACGAAAGTGAAAAAAGGTACCCCTGTCGATGTGAAACTCGATGTATATGGTGATGAAGTATTTACCGGAACCATCAATCTGATTTACCCTACCATAGATGCCACTACCCGTACATTCCAGGTAGAGATCAGACTGGATAATAAAGACCAGCGTGTGCGTCCGGGAATGTTTGCCCGTGCGACATTGAACTTCGGTACAGCAGAAAACGTCGTTGTTCCCGATTTGGCAATCGTTAAGCAGGCAGGTTCCGGCGACCGCTATGTATTCGTTTATAAAGACGGTAAAGTATCTTATAATAAGGTCGAACTGGGTAGACGCATGGGTACGGAGTATGAGTTGAAATCCGGTGTACCGGATAACTCGCAGGTGGTAGTTGCCGGACAGTCACGTTTGATGAACGGTATGGAAGTAGAGGTGGAAGCCTCTTCCCAGGCTTCTTCCAAATAAGAGGTGTTCAGTACCTTTCGCCCGATGCTTTTATTAATTAACCTGATTTCAAAACGATCTTCCGGCTCCCTCTTTTGGGGAGAGGAGCGGGGAGAGGCTTTTAAATAAAATAACATGAGTTTATACGAAGGTGCGGTTAAGAAACCGATTATGACCTCCCTCTGCTTCCTGGCAGTGGTGATTTTTGGTCTTTTCTCTTTGTCCAAGTTACCTATCGACTTGTATCCGGACATTGACACGAATACAATCATGGTAATGACCGCTTATCCCGGAGCAAGTGCTTCGGATATAGAAAATAATGTGACTCGCCCGCTCGAAAATACGTTGAACGCGGTGAGTAACCTGAAACATATTACCTCCCGTTCTTCCGAGAATATGTCATTGATTACATTGGAGTTCGAGTTTGGTAACGATATTGACGTTCTGACCAATGATGTGCGTGATAAACTCGACATGGTAAGTTCGCAGCTTCCCGATGATGTCGAGAATCCGATCATCTTCAAATTTAGTACGGACATGATTCCGATCGTGCTGCTTTCTGTACAGGCCAATGAAAGTCAGTCAGCGCTTTATAAGATATTGGACGACCGTGTGGTAAACCCGCTGGCACGTATTCCGGGAGTCGGAACCGTGTCTATCAGTGGTGCGCCGCAACGTGAGATTCAGGTCTATTGCGACCCCAATAAACTGGAAGCCTATCACCTGACTATCGAAACAATCAGTTCCATTATCGGTGCCGAGAACAAGAACATTCCCGGTGGTAACTTCGATATCGGTAGTGAAACATACGCGTTGCGTGTAGAAGGTGAGTTCGATGATTCCCGACAGTTGGCAGACGTAGTGGTAGGTACGCATAATGGGGCAAATGTCTTTTTGCGTGATGTAGCCCGAATCGTCGATACTGTGGAAGAACGTGCACAGGAAACCTATAACAATGGTGTGCAAGGTGCGATGATTGTTGTTCAGAAGCAGTCGGGAGCCAATTCGGTAGAAATCTCCAAGAAAGTGGCCGACGCATTGCCGAGGCTTCAGAAGAACCTGCCGAGTGACGTGAAGATCGGTGTCATTGTTGATACCTCCGACAACATTTTGAACACCATCGACAGTTTGACGGAAACCGTTGTTTATGCCTTGCTCTTCGTTGTCATCGTCGTGTTCCTTTTCTTGGGACGCTGGCGTGCTACATTGATTATCTGTATCACCATTCCGCTTTCGTTGATTGCCTCGTTCATTTACCTGGCGATTAGTGGAAATACAATTAATATCATCTCGCTTTCATCACTTTCTATCGCTATCGGTATGGTAGTGGATGATGCGATTGTGGTACTTGAAAACGTAACGACCCATATCGAGCGTGGCTCCGATCCGAAACAGGCAGCCGTGCACGGAACCAATGAGGTGGCAATTTCTGTAATCGCTTCTACGTTGACTATGATTGCCGTGTTCTTCCCGTTGACAATGGTAAGCGGTATGTCCGGTGTACTTTTCAAACAGTTGGGTTGGATGATGTGTGCCATCATGTTTATTTCTACGGTCGCCGCACTATCTTTAACTCCGATGCTCTGTTCCCAGTTGCTTCGTTTGCAGAAGAAACCGTCGAAGATGTTCAAGCTCTTCTTTACTCCGATAGAGAAAGCGCTCGACGGGCTCGATACCTGGTATGCGAAGATGCTGAACTGGGCTGTACGTCATCGTCCGATTGTTATTGTGGGATGTATTGCTTTCTTCATTGTCAGTTTGCTGTGTGCAAAGGGCATCGGTACGGAGTTCTTCCCGGCACAGGATAATGCTCGTATTGCTGTACAGTTGGAGCTTCCGATCGGTACACGAAAAGAGATAGCGCAGGAACTTTCGGAGAAATTAACCAACCAATGGCTGACGAAGTATAAAGACATCATGAAAGTCTGCAACTACACCGTTGGTCAGGCTGACTCCGATAATACTTGGGCATCTATGCAGGACAACGGTTCGCATATTATCTCGTTCAACATCAGTTTGGTGGATCCGGGCGATCGTGATATCACTTTGGAAGCAGTTTGTGATGAGATGCGTGAAGATTTGAAAGCCTATCCGGAATTCAGTAAAGCACAGGTAATTCTCGGTGGTAGTAACACGGGTATGTCCGCACAGGCAAGTGCCGACTTTGAGGTTTACGGATACGACATGACAATGACCGATAGTGTAGCAGCCCGTCTGAAACGTGAATTGCTGAAAGTAAAAGGTGTGACCGAGGTAAATATCAGTCGTAGTGACTACCAGCCGGAATATCAGGTAGACTTTGACCGTGAAAAACTGGCGATGCATGGCTTGAATCTTTCAACAGCCGGTAACTATCTGCGTAATCGTGTCAATGGTGCAGTAGCGTCTAAATATCGTGAAGATGGAGATGAGTATGATATCAAAGTGCGTTATGCGCCTGAATTCCGTACAAGTCTGGAAAGTCTCGAAAATATCCTCATTTACAATGCGCAAGGACAATCCGTTCGTGTGAAAGACGTCGGAAAGGTAGTCGAACGTTTCGCGCCTCCTACCATCGAACGTAAAGACCGCGAACGTATCGTGACCGTTTCCGCAGTAATCTCCGGTGCTCCGTTGGGCGACGTAGTGGCTGCCGGTAATAAGGTGATAGATAAAATGGATCTTCCGGGAGATGTCACCATTCAGATTTCCGGTTCGTACGAAGACCAGCAGGATTCGTTCCGCGATTTGGGAACGCTTGCCATCCTGATTGTTGTGCTCGTATTTATCGTGATGGCAGCGCAGTTCGAGTCACTGACCTATCCGTTCATTATTATGTTCTCCCTGCCGTTTGCATTTAGCGGTGTCTTGATGGCACTATTCTTTACGAACAGCACATTGAGTGTTATGAGTTTGTTGGGAGGTATCATGTTGATTGGTATTGTGGTGAAGAACGGTATCGTGCTTATTGACTACATCACCCTTTGTCGCGAACGCGGATTGGCAGTGTTGAACTCTGTAGTAACAGCCGGTAAGAGCCGTCTCCGCCCGGTATTGATGACCACTGCCACTACCGTTCTTGGTATGATTCCGATGGCTATCGGTGGCGGTCAGGGTTCTGAAATGTGGAGTCCGATGGCGATTGCCGTAATCGGTGGTTTAACGATCTCTACTGTTTTGACATTGATTTTGATCCCTACTTTATATTGTGTATTTGCAGGAACAGGTATTAAGAACCGTCGTCGTAAGCTCCGTCGTCAACGCGAATTGGATGTTTACTTCCAGGCGAATAAAGACAGTATTATTAAGAAATAATAAAGAAAAGAAATATGAAATCAGTATTGATAACATTCGATCAGGCTTATTACGAACGAATCATGGCACTACTCGACCGTTTGGGTTGTCGTGGCTTTACATACCTTGAGAAAGTACAGGGACGTGGCTCGAAAACAGGCGATCCGCATTTCGGAAGCCATGCCTGGCCAAGTATGTGCTCGGCTATTCTGACAGTAGTAGACGATAGCAAAGTCGATCCGTTGCTCGACACCTTGCATAAGATGGACTTGGAAACGCAACAATTAGGTTTGCGTGCATTTGTGTGGAATATTGAGCGGACCATTTAAAAAAAAAGGTGGTCCGAAGGTAGGCCGATTGTAAAAGAAAGTGTGCCAAAAGTCAATAGCAACTGACTTTTGGCACACTTTCTTTTTTGGGGAAATACTGTATAAAAAGAGCCCGGTATTCTCTGGAAGAGACTCTTCGTAGCTGCTTTAGTTTCCTGTTCCCGTTTGGCCATCACGGATGGGGCGGATAGTGAAACCGTATGCGTTGTTGGTTCCGTCAATAGGAGTTGTACAATCTGGAAATTTAACAGTATTTCTCTTATCAATAGAGAATATCAAACAACTTGAAGAGGAACCATTGTGGAAGCCGGATGACGCAATGTACGTTATTGAAGAGAAGGCTGGAAATGTGCCATATTTTACATCTCTTTGCTTTATTCCCATATCACGTACTCCCGTAGCGGGAAAATAAAAATCTTTTCCATTGATATTTACTTTCCATCCATCGAATGGGCTATTTACGTGCGTTGCATTTGGTATTTCGGCTACAGTTTTTTTAGCATTGGGGTCTTCTGTAGTTGGGACTTGTTTCAACTTTACATTATCAAAAAAATCAGCAAAAGCCTTAATAGGCGGAATTTTAAATCCTGCAGGCGATGGGTCATATATTGTTTTAACAACATATTGATCATTAGGTGATTGCTTGTAGTCCGGATTGTCTTTCTTGTCATAGTTGAAATAGTTTGCATTTCCACTTTCTATTAGTTGTATATTCCAATAGTTCATAATACTTTTTTTCCCATAAGCATTTTCCCCATCGTGCCAGTGACGTCGTTTGAAGTTATTAATAGGGTCTTTTTCGTCACTGTCTGGTCGTTGGTGGATAAAAAATTGATAAGGCAATTGTATGCTCTCTCCGATACTTTTGGAAGTTTCTCCTGAAGTGAAGCGGAAATCTTTAGAAGAATAGAACATTTTATTCACCATATCCAATTCTGTTTTTTGATCACCAGACAGACCATTATTACGAGTCACCTCATTGTGCACACCTGGTAGCATCGCATCCTTACGTCCCCATTGATAATAGGTATTGTCGCCGGCTACGGACGCTGTAATTTTGGGTTGAGTCAACGTAATGATGGCCGCTTCTTCTTCCGTTGAAGATTGCATTGGTGCTCCTGTCACTTTGATATGTTTATTCAGTATGACCCCATCGCCACCCACCAGTTTAGGATCAACGACAAAACGCATAAGTATACTTCTTTCGTTCTCTCCTTTATGCGGTTCGCAATAACCAAGGTTGCAAGGAGCTATGATAAACGGCTGATTTCTTTCATTCAAATTATTATCCGACATCTGTATACAGGAAGACTTGTTCCACTTACGATGGGTGACCCATATATGCCAGCTCCATAAAATATCTCTTTGGTTGTTACGCACGGCAATCACGGCATTGCCTTGGTTGATGGTCTCTTTGGGTACACGGAAAGATACCCAGCCGGGTGTTTTGTCGTTCAGTTTCACATCAGTAACAAGGTCCGGGCTGTCTTGCCATAGCAGTATCGCATCAGCCACGCCATCAATACTACCTTTTAAGATGGACTTGTTATTATGATCTACAAAATGGGGAAGTACCAAATTTTGAACATTGGCTGGAATATCACCTTCGCTACTATCATATATGTAAGACGAGGTATCGTTATCCTTACCATAAGTATTTCCATAGTAAGCCGGAAATGTATAATAACCATGATTATTCACAATATAACAGTTGGCGCTTTCCTGTGCCACTTCATTATTTCTGACCAAATCGTGTGGCTCTGTTGCCGTTCCTTCTCCTGGGTCGGTAACTGTACGAGACAACGTACCATCTATAGATGCTCGTTCTCCATACAGGAAATCCTGCATGTATGTAAATTGCGTTTGGGCAGGCAAAAGTATGCTTCCTTTTACGGGAGACTTCCAATTGGTATCATCCGCAGCGGTTTGGGAGGTAGCAATAGGGTGCCATCCCATTGGGTTATTATGGGAGTCTTGTCCCCCCGACTTCCAATCTTTGCCATCAAAAGACCATTCAATCTTAAAATCAAGCTTTCGAAACTGTTCTTTCGTTTTATCTTCCGCACTGGCTTGCACCACATGGGTGTATGCGACAATGCTTACGTCATTCAGGAAACCGCTGACCGGAAGATAGGTTAGTTTTTCATCATCTGTCATGTCTCTTGAATACAGACTGGTTTCGTCTGCCTTAAGCGTCATAACGTCTATACCTATCTGACCGCCATTAGGATACAAGGTGTTAGCCCGATTGATTTTCACTTCAATAATCGGTTCTACTATGATGCCAGTGGTATTGACAGAGTAAGTATATTTTTTCCCTGCCACCCATTTATAGTCTTTCGTATGCTCTTTCAGTTTGGCAGTAAGAGTGTGGGGTGTTTTCGAAATACTGTCTGCAAAGACTATGGTCAGAGTAGCGTTATCCGTGAGTGTTTGAGGAATCATCATGAAGGTATATCCTTCTTCGTCTTTATTCAACTCAATGCCGGGCTTGGTCATCAGGTCGTCTTTATTCTCATCCAGTTTTATTTCTTCCTTTATGCTGAAACTGCAATCAGCGTTGTCTTCGGTTTTCCAGTTTTCCGCTCCTATCTGACAGGTACCTTTTCCGTACACTCCGGAAATCGTTATGCCGGTGATTTCTCCGGAAAGCATCTCTTTACCGGTTTTTATGGTGATGGCGGCCAGCGCATGCTTGAATTGCAGATCTACCGCACCTCCTTGACCTCCAGAGCAGTCTTTCGTCGCTGTCATCAGGTCTTGTTGCTTTCTCACGTCTGTGGGGACGGTGTAGGTAAGCGTCGGAATGCCGCCTTGGCTTTTGTCTGAATGAACTATGCCGTTATCCGAAGAAGAATATGGAGAGTAGGCAAAGAAACGTATTCCGCCCGATCCTAACCAGTTCAACTTTTCTGCCGATTGCCATTTCCCTTCTTTTTGGGTTACTTCGAGATTGTGTGCAAAATCAGTGTTCCAATCGGTTGGATTACCATCGGGCCATGTACCGGTGTAGCAGATGGCGGAAAGTCCGAAGTTAGTGTGGAAATTGTCGGTAGAGTTAACCATAGAGCCGCGGGTTGCCGCTTCTTCTGCCGCTGCATCGGAAGCTGCCGCATCTGCGGCAACTTCCGATATTTCAGTGACAAGATATAGTGGCTCCGTATGAGCAGATTGCGACATTCGCTTGATACTTATATCCGTGGCAGCACGAGACAAACCATTGGTCCAATTGCCCGGCACTTTTACATCGAATGTAAGCAAGCCAGTATTCTCCTGTTGATATTTATTGAACGTGTCGTCTGTGCAGGACGATACGGAACATGTTACTGCCGTATATACCAATATACTGCTTAACAGCCCGGATATAGGACGAAATAAACAAGAATGTCGCATCATAATTAACGGTTGGTTTTTCTACAAAAATATAATCATTTAGTTCATAGGAGTATCCTGATCTTTGTCAGCAGGAGTCCAGTCAGCTACCTCAACTTTAAAACCAATCGGATTGTCTAGTACAACGTCTCCCGGGTTTTTTCCTGTTGGACGATCTACGATTTTTAATTTATCTGGTATATCTTCTAATCCTATAATGTCTTTTACACCTTCTGGCGGATAGATTCCACCACCACTGTTCTGTCCACAGAATTCCAGGTTATATGAATATATTACCCCCGGCTCCCAATCTGGAGTAATGGCTACACAAGTATATCCATATTCAGTAGCATTATTACTCTCACTGTAAGGGAAAAGCTGGTGTGTATGTGTTGTTCCTTCTGCAATAGAAGAAATGTTTTCTTCGTCTCCCTCTGTGTGCTCTGCACCCTCATGGACAGCTTCAATACGGCAAAGCAGTAGGATGTATGCTCCATTATTATTAGTTTTAAAATCCAGTGCAGCGGCTTTTTGTGGGACAAGCATCAAACTGCTGCTACTTTGGTTGTTTTCGATATTTTCCTTGCTTTGTACTTCAATCAAATCTACATATTGCTGATTTACTACCGGTGGTGTCTCTCCCGAAAAGCAAACACCATAGTTCGCCTTTGCTTTACCCGTATATTCCCATCTCATGAAATTCTTATATATGGGTTTACCCTCACTATCTACTGACTTATTATCAAATGAAAGTTGCCCACTTCCGTGTACATTCATTAACCATGCTCCTTTTACATATAATTTTCTATTAACGCCACATTTGACTTTAACGGCAATCTGCGATAATGCGTGGTTGAATTTTAAAGGTACATTCATACCGCCTAAATTTTGGTCAGTTCGGCTGATATTTGTATAAGCTACAACAAGATCCTTATGTTCTTCTCCTCCATTTTTTAAATCAGCTTTAGGAGCATAATCGCCAAAAGATTGACTTTTTGCAGTTATCTCAGGGTCTATTTTAATATCATCATCTGTGTTGTCGTTTCCTGCAGGTCCATATGCCCAAAAATTAATTGTCTGTACATCTGACGGCCAAAAGAGATCTTCTCCTTCTTTGCTCTTCAGTATATATTGGTTGTCGGTTCCATCTTTCTTCTTTGCCACGTCGCCATTAATGAACATGTTGTCATATCCTACAGCATCAGCATATACACGAAAAGCCTTTAGATTCTTAAGGTTGGTTTCATTTGCACGTGTCATCACTCGCGTAGTGAATGAAATGGGTGCATCATGGTGATTTCTTTCCACTAATTCGTCGTTTGAACAAGCTGCAAACGTCATGGAAAGCATTACGGTCATTCCTAATAATTTTACATTTGTGTTCATAATCTATTTTGTTTTTTGTTTATTAATTCATTGGAATATCTTGAACCACTTCGTCCCATTCCGGAATCGAAGGACTCATCCCTTCTTCCGGATCCGGAAGGGTCACTTTCTCATCAATTACTATATGGACATGCTTCGGATCGGAAGCTTCGTGCATCTGATCGGTCACATCAAAATCAAGATATTTTTTGTTAGAAGTATAGATGGAAAAGTAGTGGATTCCTTCTTCTTGCGGGCAATGGCCGAATGATACAAACCGGACCTTGAGCGTGTGGGCATTGGGACGTTCCAGTTGAAGCGGCATCGTCACCGGTACACCGGAAGAGGTGCCGTCGGCAAGCCGCCAGCTTTCGGACATACCCGTAAGGGCGCCGCTGATATCGAGGTCGGCGGACATGTTTTCTACGTTGGACACCTCGATGGTATATTCCGCCGTTGCTTCGGCAGGGGATAAGGTGACAGACTGTCCCGCGACGCCTGCCAGCACTTCCAACTGTTCGTGGCATCCGCCCCAAACATTTTCGGGGACCCCGCATACGGGTTCGTCACCCACTTCCGCCGGACGTGGCGGCATGCTTAATTCACCCCGTCCCATCGGGTCGAGAAGCGATTGGGAAACGGTGGTCACCTCGTAGCTGTCGTACGTATTTCCGCGTTCGTCCACCGATTTCATTTCGCCGTTATGGAACAGCAGTTTATATTCGCCGGCTTCGATGCGGATCTTTCCGCCATTTGCCGAAGTGAACTCGTGGCGGATGTAATGGCTGCCGTCGGCACGGAAAAACTGTACAACCATCGTCTGAGGGGTAGCGTCGGGCGCAGCCTTCCAGTCGAACTTGATTTCCATATCGACCATGTGCGAATGGTCGAGACAAATATCCTTATGCTCGCACGCGCTAAACAGCATGGTTAATGCCGATAACATGCTCCATATTATAGTGGAGAAACGCATCACCGCACACCTCCTTTCAGCTCATTGCGGCCACCGATGTACCAGACAAGGGATACTTCGGCTTTAGTAGGACCAAACCACTTCCGTTTGCGAGTGGATTCCCACACATAACAGTTGTCTTCAGGTTGATATTTCATGTAGTCACCGTTCAAATAACCTACTCCCAACGTGAAGTCAATATTGAATTGCCGTCCTATCGGCAACGAATATCCGTAAGACAAACCGGCTCCCCAACTCCAGCGGTCGCCTAAATAGCCACGTCCGCCCCATTCTATGTCGTAAGTTAGCATTTGACCGTAAAGTCCTACGTGATGTCCGCACATGGCCGACCGCTTTTTATATTGGGGAGAAAACCAATAACGACATTCTGCGTCGCCACCATAAACACGCCAAAAACGATGCTTCGCATCATTGCTCCACCACGCATACTGCCAATTGGCTCCAACCGACCATTGCTGGCCGATAGCGACTTCCAACCCAATGTTAGGAATGGTAGCGACATCATAAAGCATGTTTGTTTTCAGCAAAGCTGTAATTCTTTGGCGTTCTTTCTTCGTTGATGGTATTACTGTAGTAGGAAGTACCTCGGAAGACACTGGAACATGAGTATCTACGGCATCAGTAACCTGGGGAATCGAATCATGACTCGGAGTTTCTACTAATTGGTCAGTAGTGGTGACCGTATACTCTTTAGCTTCATTAGCAGTGGCATTCAACATCTCCCGCTCGCATACGATGCGAAATCGCGCATTTCGTAAGTCCGGAAAAAACTTTTCCTTCATGTATTTCCATGCACGTCCCCCCCGTAGCATACATAAACGGTTTTTGCGACCATCGATGATACGTTTGTTTTTGTCAAAAATCCAAATAGGGGTGTTAGCTATGATTTCAATCGCTTCGTTACGCCACGGCTGTTCAGTAGTAGCAATCATTTTACTCAGCAGTTCCCAATCTACATCAGAAGGAACTACTTTAATTATAGAGTCTGTCAGGTGAGTTTTGTTAAGAATATAAGTACGCACATTTTGAGCACGTTTTTCTGAAAGCTTACGATTCATGGGAGTATATCCTTCGGGCGAAGCACAGCCTTTTATCGTTATAGATTTTACAATAGCCGACGAATCGGAAGCAGCATTGTTTAATAACGAAACCAGATGTTCCAAATGTACCTTATTGTCACAGAATAAAGTATCAACAGAGGAATATCCCAGCTGAAACTTTACTTGTACATACAAAGTGTCTTTGGACACTTTCATGGCCCGTATTGGTAGAATAAATAAGAAAAGTAGTAATAAATGACATGTAATTCCCGCCCCCTTCATAACTACACAGCACTAACTTAAATTTACAAATTTAGGTCTCCTAAAAAATATTCTGCAAAATAAAAATATGAAAATATAAAAAACAAATATTTTAACTAAAAATTTCATGAAGCAGTTTTAAATATTTTGATAGATACATCAATATACTAAAAGAACGGATAATCTCAAAATATATTTTTGGACAATCTCGTTCTTTTTGTGGCTTTTGTCTATCTTTGCGGTCGTTTGGGATTTTAGAAACATTATGGAGATAATAAAGAATTATTTGAAATATTCGTTATGGTTCGTACTGATTGTATTTGCAGCCTTACTCGGGCTTCATTGGCTTCCGGTGCTGACTATTGACGGGCACACGATGAGGCGTGTAGACCTTTTGAGCGACCTTCGTTATCCGGAATCGGAGACTGCCGCGGCTGATTCGGACAGTATCCCTTTACCTCCTGTTGTAAAACCTGCCTTTGTAGATACCTGTCGTACAGGTATGACTTGCATTGAAGATTACAGTGATTCCACTCTCCGGGGGATGGCTCCTTTTTATGAAGCGCTCGATCGTATCTCTTCCAGTGATTCAGATGACTCCGATGACAAACTGGTACGTATTGCCGTATTCGGAGACTCCTTTATCGAAGCGGACATCTTTACCGCTGACTTACGCGAAATGCTTCAGAAACAATTCGGCGGTTGTGGTGTAGGTTTTGTTACCATCACTTCCATGACAAGCGGTTACCGTCCTACGGTGCGACATACGTTTGGCGGATGGTCCAGTCATGCAGTGACAGACAGCGTCTATTTCGATAAGAAGAAACAAGGCATATCCGGTCACTATTTTGTTCCCCGCAACGGAGCTTATGTAGAACTGCGCGGGCAAAATAAATATGCCTCCCTGCTCGACACTTGTCAGCGTGCCTCCATCTTCTTCCATAACAGAGGCTCCGTCCTCCTTTCTGCCCGTGTGAATAAAGGAGAAAACAAGAATTATTCATTAGGCCCTTCCGACGGATTGCAGCAAATTCAGGTAGACGGGCGCATCGGCTCTATCCGTTGGACAGTAGACCGTGCAGACTCTACATTGTTCTATGGTTTGGCAATGGATGGAAAGAAAGGAATCATTCTCGACAACTTCTCGTTGCGTGGCAGTTCCGGTCTTTCTCTGCGGGGCATTCCTTCACAGATGTTGAAACAGTTTAACCGCCAACGTCCTTACGACCTCATTATCCTCGAATATGGTTTGAATGTAGCTACCGAACGGGGACGCAATTATGATAACTATCAAAAAGGACTGCTCACAGCTATCGAGCATTTGAAAGAATGTTTCCCACAAGCAGGAATCCTGTTGTTGAGCGTCGGCGACCGTGATTCTAAAAACGAGAACGGTGAACTTCGTACCATGCCCGGTGTGAAGAATCTGATTCGTTATCAGCAGAACATTGCAGCCGAAAGCGGCATCGCCTTTTGGAATATGTTTGAAGCAATGGGCGGAGAAGGCAGCATGGCAAAACTGGTGCATGCCAAACCTTCTATGGCAAATTACGATTATACGCATATAAACTTCCGTGGCGGCAAGCATTTGGCGGGACTACTTTATGAAACGATGATCTATGGTAAGGAACAATACGACAGGAGGCGTGCTTATGAGCAAGAATAATCTGCAGTCTGTCTTTATTCTTATTCTCGCCGGTATGTTGAGTGTTCCTTGTTTCCTTGCAGAAGCAATCGCGCAAGACCGTATCCCTGTATGTCCTCCACTGGGAAAGACCGCAAAACTTATAAAGCCTTTACGGGAAATGAACTGGGCGAATGATACGATCACTGTACAAATATCCTTCCCTTCAGCTTTCCGCGAAACCGGTCGGAATGAGATTATTGACAGTATCGCTCTGCTAGCTCCCGTCTTCGAACATCTTCGCCAGGTGCGTGCCGGACTCTCCGAAGATACAGTCCGTATCGTTCATATTGGCGACAGCCATGTACGTGGACATATCTACCCTCAAACCATCGGTGCCCGTTTGACAGAAACTTTCGGTGCTGTTTCTTATATAGATAAAGGCGTCAACGGAGCTACTTGCCTTACCTTTACCCATCCGGATCGTATTGCCGAAATTGCCGCCCTGAAGCCCGAATTGTTGATTCTCTCTTTCGGAACCAATGAAAGCCATAACCGGCGTTATAATATAAATGTGCACTACAATCAGATGGATGAACTGGTGAAACTGTTGCGCGACAGTCTTCCTAACGTACCCATTCTTCTGACTACCCCTCCCGGTTCTTATGAAAGTTTCCGGCAGCGAAGGCGTGGACGCACGTATGCCATCAATCCACGTACAGCGACAGCAGCGGAAACCATTCGTCGTTATGCAAAAGACCATCGTCTGCTCGTGTGGGATATGTACGATGTAGTCGGAGGGAAGCGCCGTGCCTGCACGAACTGGACGGACGCAAAACTGATGCGGCCCGATCATGTACATTATTTACCCGAAGGATACATCCTGCAAGGAAATTTATTATACCAAGCACTTATCAAAGCATATAATGACTATGTTTCCCATTGATATAGATTTCAGTAGACTGAAAGAGGTACTTACCTACGATCCGCAAGCGCCAATGATATTCAGCAGCGGTATCTTCCTTTGGTTGTTCGCTGCTTTCATGGTGGTGTATGTGTTGCTACAACGCAAATACACCGCCCGTATCATGTTTGTTACTCTCTTCTCCTATTATTTTTACTATAAGAGTAGCGGCACCTATTTTTTCCTGCTTGCCATAGTCACCGTTGCCGACTTTTTCCTTGCGCAACTTATGGATCGTGTAGAGGGTTATTGGAAACGTAAAGGATTGGTCGCTTTGAGTTTGGGAGTTAATTTAGGACTTCTTGCTTATTTCAAATATACCAATTTTCTGGGTGGAGTGATTGCGTCATTGATGGGAGGAGAATTTACCGCTCTCGATATATTCCTGCCGGTCGGCATCTCCTTTTTCACTTTCCAGTCATTGAGCTACACCATCGACGTTTACCGAAGAGACATAAAACCATTGACCAATCTTTTGGACTATGCCTTCTACGTATCTTTCTTCCCCCAGTTGGTGGCAGGACCTATCGTGCGTGCCCGCGACTTTATTCCGCAAATCCGGAAACCCCTATTCGTCTCGCAGGAAATGTTCGGACGCGGAATTTTTCTGATCGTTTCCGGTCTTTTCAAGAAAGCTATCATATCCGATTATATCAGCATCAACTTTGTGGAACGTATTTTTGATAACCCTACTCTTTATTCCGGTGTTGAGAATCTGATGGGAGTCTATGGTTATGCTTTACAGATTTACTGTGACTTTTCCGGATATAGCGACATGGCTATCGGTATCGCCTTATTATTAGGTTTCCATTTCAATCTCAACTTTAATTCACCTTATAAGTCTGCCTCTATTACGGAATTTTGGCGTCGTTGGCACATCTCTTTATCCAGTTGGCTAAAAGATTATTTATACATTTCTCTGGGAGGAAACCGAAAAGGTAAATTCCGGCAATATCTCAACTTGATAATTACCATGTTCTTGGGCGGTCTGTGGCATGGCGCCTCCTGGAACTTCGTTCTTTGGGGAACTTTTCATGGAGTAGCTCTGGCATTACATAAAATGTGGATGTCTATCACCGGGCGTAAGAAAGGAGAGGAAAGTCACGGTTGGCGCCGTGTGTTTGGAGTAATTATCACTTTCCATTTCGTCTGCTTCTGCTGGATATTCTTCCGCAATGCCGATTTCCAGAATTCAATGGATATGCTGGGACAGATATTCACTACTTTCCGTCCGCAGCTGTTCCCGCAATTACTAGAAGGATATTGGAAAGTATTTGCGTTGATGTTGCTTGGCTTCCTGCTTCATTTTGCTCCCGATAGTTGGGAAAATGCGGCTTGTCGAGGAGTGATCCGTTTGCCTTTCGTAGGAAAAGCTGTCTTGATGGTAGCTTTGATTTACCTGGTTATTCAGATGAAGAGTTCGGAGATTCAGCCGTTCATATATTTCCAATTCTAATTAGTTAAATTTACTCCAGTACATTGGTTTAAAACCAAGAACTCGTTTCTCACCGAGAAACAAGTGTTTCCACACCGAGGAAACTACAGTTTCTCGGTGAGGAACAAATTGTTGGTTAAAATTCGGAAATGAAGTTTCCAATAATCTGATTGGTAAGTTTAATTTTGCTAAATCTACGGGATGTCCTTGATACAGCGTAACCGATTATAACTATTATAAGATGCCTTGGATCTATGATATATCGTAAGACCATAATTGGCATCAATAGCACCACTTGTTGCTTCTGTTGAATCCCAACTTTTTTTAGATGCTTGTGTGGAACTCCAATATCCATAGGAATAACTTTTTGCCTTATTTTTGTTTAATGCCTCAAATCCTGTTTCAGAAAAGTCTTTTTCTAATTCATGAACGAATATTAAAATCATGGATAGTTCCCGACTATTCGGCACACGCCAGCTTCCCGGTTCGTCTTTTCCACTCTTTCCTCTATAGGCGTAGCATCCGGTATTCGTGGCTTGTGATGGGATATCCCAATTTTGGCTATTGGCAGTATTGAGTCTACCGTTTGCTTCCGCCCAAGTCATAGTGATGCTGTTTGCTCCCGGATTCCCTTCGGTATCTTTGAGTATATCACTGGCAAGATTATTTTGCGTATCACCGTCATTGTACACGTCCGTAGGCGATACAATAAATCTGGATGATGAAAAAGAAGAAACTAAAATTTCGGGGGTAACGGTACTATTGTAGAGTATCGGATAATTTTTTCTCACGCGAGAAACTTTTTTGCCTAATGGTTGGGAAGTATCTGCTTGAGGATTGGTCGGGTCGTATTCTGTACCTTTTGTAGAATAACTATATAGATCCAATTCCTCATATAGCTCGGATTTCCCTTCGGCAGTCGTTCTATCTATGATTCCGTAAGGCAGAGTGGATAAATCTATCATGGCATAGGTGTCTCCATTGTCTATATATGTGGTTACTTTGGTTCCTGCTTTTCTTTCTGGAGGAACAGGTATGTCTCTGACACAGCGAACCCGTTTCCAACTGTCTTTACTTGTGTTGGCGGAAGTCCAGCCTGCCTGTTCTATCGACCAGCCGGGAGCACTGGTAATATTAAGTTCCGATGCTAATGCATTCGGGGCGTCATAAATAATAGTTCCGGCGGAGGCTAGTATCCCTAATGCTTGATATGTGGATGGTAAATACCATTCCAGTTCATTATTATCAGGATCGTTCGGGAGATAATCTATCACACCGTTTCCGTTTTTATCTCTATTTAAGTCATGACAGAATCTTGCATGGAAGCTGTTATAGTAATTATATTGATATAAGTCTATATTACCATTGATTTTTCGCATAGTTGGAATGATACTCTCCTTGTTGTAATTAACAACGTAGTTATCGGGATTTGTTGCTAAATTGAATGTTGCTTGTTTACCGTTCATAAAACTGCGGTAGTTTGTTTCGGCATCCTGATTCTGATTCCATGTATAATTGGTCAGGACATTATAATATCCGGAGTATATGTACTCTGCTGGTGTTATTTGATCGTCAATTCTGTTATTGTTTTCATTAAATGCATCGATGATGAGCCCCTCTGTGTATTGCCCATCTTTTATTTCACCGCCAAACAGACCGGCATAATGTCCTCTTTTTTGCTTAATGGTATATATTCCTTCACGTTTTTTGGAAATTCCTTCGGCGGTAATATCTTCGGTAGTCACTTTTACGTAGAGAGTTCGCTCATATACGAAATCGGAAGGGGTGTAGTTTGTAACAGCCTTATAAATCTTGTTTCTATCGAATTCGGGGGTTACAATCATCCCATTCTCATCGGTGATATACTCGTCCGCATATAGGTATAGTTTGAATCGTGTTGGCACGAAAATATTGGTTTCTATCTGATTGGTGAGTGTCTTTGCGCTACCATTGCGCACCACTTCCGTATAATTGGGGTAGGATGAAAGTTGCAGCCAGTTCTCTGTTGGAGAACCTATGTTAACTAATTGTGTGCATGTTGCATCCTTGTAAATGCCGACAGTTACTTTACGCCCTTGTGCATAGATGATAACCGGCCGCCATCCATAATGAGCGTCAAAATAAACACCAGATGCTCCATCTATTGTTGTCGTTTTATCGTCACCGGAAATTTTGCGTGATATTGCTGAAAGATAAACTTTCTGTTCGGCCGTATATGAACGGATACGTCCATCATTAAGATCAACAGAATTGATGATTGTTCGGAGATCATAATAGCTGTTTATTTCCACATCAAAATTATCCGTGTTGTTATTTCCAACATATATCTGGTGGACTGTATAAAGACTTCGACTGCTTTTGGCGTATGACCACGCTTCGATATTTGTACCGGCTTCGGGCGCTTTTCCCGTTCCGTCGGTCACTTTCCGGTATCTGTCCCTTTCGGATGCTATATCTGCTACGGTTCCTTGTTTGTTCTGCGCAACATACCATTGCGATGTGAAGAAGCCGTCCGTGTCCTTGTCTGCGTCTTCGAAAGCATTGTCGCTTTCCAGGTCTGCCATTGGGATATTGTCTATTACGTCTTTATCTGCCGATGCGGGGTTGATACATAATTTGGTGGGTACTTTGAGTAACCTCATACCTTCGAGCGTGTTTTCCGTGACATCGAATTTATGTTTCAGTGTGATGCGGGATACCAGCCGTTTAACTTCTATACCGCCGGAGAAACCATCCGGTGTGCCGTAGACAATTTCACCGTTGTCGCTATCTCCGGTTTTTCTTACGCTGACGCCTTTTGCGGCTCCGGCGTATGGAATTTCGCTCTCATTGGTTATCCGCGAATAGTAGAGCCCGTTTCTGTTGTCAACATAATCCAGTTGCAGGTTTTCAAGTTCGTTGATGTTTCGTATTTCCGCCAGGTTGGCCGCTACGGTTACTTTTTTGCCTAAAGCTACCAGGTAAAGCGTCTGGTCAGTGCCCACGCGTAGCGTGACATTCAGCAGAGCCATGTCGTTTACCATAGTCACCTCGCCGGAAACCTGCTGGGGCGAGCCATGTATGGAGCCGTCGCTATGAAACTGAAACAACCATAGATTGTACAGTTCCGTCACCTCTCCCGAACGTGTTTTGGCCGGAGATGTCTCTTTGAAGAATTCAATGGAAAAGCCTCTGCCGGCGGATTCGCTCCTCGATTGTAGCTGCTGCGGGATAGAAGCCGGGGGTATCTTAAAGCTAAGCGCTACTTTTACGCGTTCGCCTTCTTCTCCATTGCCGGAAGATGACAACAGTTCTTCTCTGATGCATGAGGTCAGAGCCATTATTGTCAGCACTATCAGTATATTTGTAGTTTTATTTTTCATGGTCACTTCGTGTTTTGGTAATAACTATAAGAGCTTGATGATATATCGCGATACCCAGATTCGTCTTTCTCTTTCATATATACAACAAAAGAAAGTCCGATAACATCCGGCGTATCATTAGCGAGAATATTCAGTTCCACGTCATATCCATGTTGGTTTCCATCTGTAATGGTTGCAACTGTGCTTTCTTCACCGCGGGGAGCGCTGAGATAAGTATACCGGACTTTAAGTTGAGCTCCTGTGGGCATGGCTACGTCGTCAGGAGTAAGTTCGATATGTATGGTATACTTGCCTCCCTCTCCTTTTATTCTATTATCGGTTCCCAGACCATTAATACTTGGTATTCCTCTGATGCTATATCTGTTCTGTGTTATCGTGAAATAATAAGTAGTCTCTTCACCGGTGAAGTGCATGGAAGTGAACTTCACTCCAAAGGTGCGGTCTTCGGTCCTTGATTCTCTGCGTGCGATGTACGCTTTGGGAGTCTGGGTATAAGAACCTTCGATTTCGTGCATAACTCCTGTGGCTAAAGGTGTGAATGAGAAGTCATCGAAATTCATGGAAGTTCCTACGTGGTCTCCGCTCTTGATAAGTTCCATTTTCCAATATGGCACGTTACTGTCCACATAGAAAGGCAGTCCGTTGATGGCTGCTCCCTTATAGTTTACGGACGTAGGCGGGTTGATTGTTATACGGGCTGCAGGAATGTTGTTTCTTACGCAACGAACGGTATATCCTTGTCCGGGAGCGGCTGCGCCGAGCACTGCTGCTGTCGGATTCTGGCTGTCGAAGGAGAATGCCTTGTTGCTTTCCGTGCTCCAATAGTTTCCCTTGTAATTATGGGAGGAAACCAGCACTCCGCTTTCATTGCGGTACTTGACGTTGGGTATCAGCAGTTCATGAAAAGAACAGTATCCATTATTATTTTCACTTTCTGCCCCGTTTGCTGCCTTCATCAATATGGCATATTCGGTAGGATTGGCCATGTGCCACTGTTGGTTGTCTACCTTCCCTTCCACACCTATCTGATGAGGGGATAATGCTGCCAGACGACAGGGATCTCCCTTACCCTGTGCTACCAGTTCGGGCGTATTCCCTGATGGGATATTGCTCGCATCCGTGATATAAGGGACATCATCCCAGCTACCGATACCCGTCACATTGAAATTTCCGGGATACCAGACTACGTCATTGGTTGTTGTGGCACCCGTTGGCGCGACGAAATTCTTCTCCTCGGTAACTGTCGCATCATTACCGGTCGCTATCAGGCTGCCGTATTTGAACAGGGCATCGTGGTAGGCGTCGCCTTTATATACTTTAAGTATGCCGGAATAAGCCGTGTAGTCACTCCACACATTGACATTCTTGTTGAAGTCCGCCTCCCGGTCACTCACGATGACCAGTCCTTCTACCGGCTTCCAGTTTACCGTGATGTTGTACAGCTTGACAGGTTCAATCACCACATAGATGCCTTTGCTGCCTATCTGTTTAATGGTCGCATAGACATTATAATTGGTATTACGGAGGAGTCTGAAATTAGCATCTCCTTCACGGAGCAGTATCTTGTACGTAGTGGGTACGCCCCCATAAGTTGCGTTGATAAACAAATAAGCGGCATTATCCGGGTCAGTAGCTTTTGTTCCGTCGTCCGTTCCATTCTCATAGAACGATTTTTCCGCAATAATGGCGGTTGGAAAGGTATGATACAGTTTGCCGTTGTACTCTTTGTCTCCCTCGGATGCGGAAATGGTCATTTCGGAACCATTGAAGAGATCCTGTTTGGTATTGTCGGCATCCAGCCGGTCTACCAGATAGCTGTTGCGTGGTATATTGCTAACCTGCACGTTGCTGATTTTTATTTCTTCCGTCACCGCATCGTCCTGTCGCAAAAACACGGATACTTGCGACATCACGCGGGGCATATCGATGCTTGCGGTTGCGGATGCAGCCGTGAAGCCACCTTTGTATCTGCTGCTTTCCGAATTGTATACGGGGCGCAGTTGCACCACTCCTTGTCCGGACGTCGTTCCCGGTTGAATCTTTATCTCACCCAGATTGGCCAACGGCATATTGCTGGAGGTCAGCGTGCTGTTTTGCCAGTCGAATCCGGCGCCGTCGATATCAGTACGCTTCGTCACGGCATTCAGTTTCTCCGTCAGTTCGGGCGTCTCGTTGATGATGGCGGCGAAATAATATACTCCCGGGCTGACAGCAAGATTGAACAACCCGCTGTCGTCAATGTTCAGCGTCCCGTTGGAAGTGGTATAATTATTTAATAATGTCTCATTCTGAAAGAGCATGAAACGCACTTTCTCTATGGTCACTCCCTCCACCACGCTGCCGGTAAGGGCTTTGGTCTTTATCTGTACGGTCACTTTCTCCGCTTCAGGCAGGTTCATCACAGCGGATTCTTTGGCGCAGCCCGACAGGAGCGCGGCCGCGGCCAATGCCAGTATTCTATATCTTATTCTCATTTTCATATCCTATTCAGCAGGTTTTACGTTCACAATTTCCCATTCTCCGATAAAGATTCTGATGTTCAGGTTAGCGCCGATGCGTACTTCCACCGGATGTTCGTATATCCGGTCGAAATCACTCTGCGATTGGTAGATATACGCTCCCGTGTCGGGGTTACGTGCCTTGAACAGCATACTGACGATGTCAATCGGCTGTTCCGGAATCCTGCGTCCGCCGGGTGTCTCGATATATAAAAGCACCGGGCGGTCCATTGTCAGCCGCAATACCTTGATGTCGGCAGAGAGCGTGTTCGCGTCCATCGATGTCTTGAATGGAGAGTAGCGGACGGAGCGGGTGTACCCGTCAAATGTGTTGTCGGACTTATACCTCTCGTCGGTGGCAACTGCCCACAGTTTGAAGTCCGTATCCCGGTTCGCGGCGGGCGTGTCCCGGACTTCTGGCGTGAGATGCTCCGTTCCGCTTAAAGTGATTTTCAGTAGGTTGGTGTTGCGGATTAGTTCGATGCGGCGTGTAGTGACCACGCTGTTTTTAACTTCCACGGTTTCATAGGTATATATATCGCTTTGGGGATGGCGGGATCCTGCCGCGCCATACCACAGGTCGTTTATCTCCTCTGCTTCCGGAACAAGTTCTTCGGGCAGTCCGGATGCCGTCCGGCATTTTAGGAACATATAGAGGTCGTCCGCCATTGTCGCTCCCAGTGTGACGTCTTTCCTTAAATTATGGCTTGCAGGATTTTTCATTTCTCCATGAAGATAAGTAGTGTTGTCTTTCTGCCCGTTATCCGCCCATGATATAATCCTGTATTTTCCCGGCGGCACTTTATCCAGATTCATCACATACTCGTCAGAGAGCTTTCCCCACGGGTTCGGTTTTGACACCGTCTGTATCTGTCCGTTTTGCAGGTAACTATATTCCAGTTTGTCTCCGTTGTCTGTCGCGTGGAGTTGAAGTATGCCGTCTGTGTCAAACAGGTACACGTGAATCCGCCGCACCTTTTCGCCAAAGAGATTGCCGTTGCCGGTATGATGGGTGAAGTAGAAATCGAGTCTGAGTCCCGAAAAGCAATCTTCCGTGTTCTCTTTGGTGCATCCTGCGAAAAGAGATGCAGTAATCAGGAGTATTCCTATGAAGTATGTTCTATTCATTCTTTCTTTTATTTTCTCCGGTTAAAGTTCTACTTCCAAGTCTTTGTCTCTCCACTTGGAGACACGAAGTCCGAGTGCGAGATCTGCGCCTTCAGGTTCGGGCACGTGAGACGTCTGATCGAAATCTTTGATGATGGGATCAGATTCCGTTGCCTTATCGCCATCGGTAATGCGAACGTCCAAACCCAATGACCATGGGGTGATAACGACATCATCAAGGTCGAGGGAATAGCAATACCCCGGCTTAAATGCGTTGATAATTTCATTATTACTTTTGTCGCTGAATGCCCTGACCGTCAACCAGCGTTTTATCTTATCGGTACTAAAGCCCATAATCAGATGAGGCATTCCGTCTTTGATTTGTTGCAAAGTAGCGTCTGCCGCCATCGATTGGGGAAAAAGATGAAAAGCGTTCACCTTTGTAGTCTCTGATGTTCTTGCGTCATACATATTGGACTGCTGTCCTCCTTTCTTGTATTCAGCAAAACCTGTGATCATGTTCCAGTCGGAGATACCATCGTTTGTATTCTTTATGATAGTGGCGGCGTTGAGGCTCGGCTTGAAATAATTCATATAAAAATAGAATCCGGTTGGCGTGCTGTTGATATCGAAGCCGTCGGGGAAGGGCGACCGGATGAGCCGGACACGATAGGAATAGATAGCGGCAGCGGTAGTGTTCGTTCCGTATTTCTTCCTGAAATTCTCCCGCGCGCCTGCTTCGGCTGCGGTGATATCGGCTTCGGTGAAGTTCTTGATTTTGTCTCTGCCTGCGGTTCCGTCCGTCCAGTCGAATGAAGCGCCTGTGGTTGCAGGGTTGGTGACCACGATTTCCCCCGGTATGATTTCAAACCGGCTCAATACGGGAGCCACTTCCACGATGGCTTTCACCTTGACGGAGAAAGGGTCAGATTCCTCGGGGATGACGATAATTTCTTTGGTAACTCCTTCGTAAGGAATCTCTGTCCGGTTCATGGTAGGGGCGGGCGGGTCGTCCTGACTGCTCACCTGTAACTGGTTGATAAGCGGATTCTCCTCTTTAAACCGGTTTATCGTCACTTTCACGTATTGGGTTGTTACCGGAATCTTGGGTATGGAGAGTCTTGCCAACTCTCCGGTGGCGGTATTCCTGATGCCTGCAATCTCTGCATCGGTGGCTGTATAGGTGAATATAGGAGCGGCTTCAAGAGATTTATATAAATCGACTTTCAGCGTTTTTACCTCTGTAAAAGGCAGTACATATCCTTTGCCGTCGTTGCCGGTGATGGGGGCGTCTACGGCTCTGGTGGAGACGCTGCCTAACGATAAATTAATTTGTAGCTCGATGCCGGAGTTTTCCGGCGAAGCAACGCGGCTCTCCTGGCTACAACCTGTCAGCATGGCAATCAACCCTACGAAAAAGACTTTTCTCATAATTCTGCATCAAAAAATGAATCTCATACTAACCGTTACAGGGTGCGGTTATCACCCGTTGCCGTCATTCTTTCCGGGGGAAGGGAGACGGCTTCGTGAAGGGAAGTGGTAATCAGCCACGTCCCCCCTTTTTTATGCGTCGTTTAACGTCCGGTAATGGTCGTAATTACCACTCGGGTTTCACGTTGACAATGGTCCACTCGGTGATCTTGACAAGAACGTCGAGGTCTTTGCCTACCGGTTCCGGATTCGGGTCTGTCGGGTCTATGGGTTCCGGTATTTCAGGACCAGCTGTATCGTTAGCGGTAACTTTCAGCTTGGCGGAATATTGATTGATATTAATATCGGCGGCATTCAGTACATATACTTTGCCGGCGTCGAAAGAGGTAACCAATGCATCCGCAGCTTTCAATGCACGGATTGTCAGCCATCGGGTGGAGGCTGTACCGCTAGTGGCAAGTTTCAGGACGAAGTGCGGCATACTTGTTTTTACATCGGTAGTGCTGGCGCCTGTGCCGTTTGTTGCTGTTTGAGGGAATAAATTGTATGCGATAACTTTGTCTGCTTCTACAGTGGTATCGAACATTTTTTCCATATCACCATCTATTTTATATTTATCCTTAGCAGCATCGTTCCAGTCACCTGTACCGTTGTTGGCATTTATGACCAGATTTCCACCTTTGGTGAGAGGAATATTATTCATATAATATCCGTCAATATCTGTAATCGTGTATGCAGCATCGTATTCATACGTGACGGTGTATGTGAAGCTCCATGGCGAAGGATCCGCAACTCCCGGATTTGCTTTTCTCCACGCTTCTTGAGCGGCTTTCTCTGCCGCTGCAATTGTGGCATCGCTTACATGGGCTTTAGCCTGGTCTTTTGTTCCGTTTGTAACTCCGGTTGGTAGTGTACCGCTTGTTGAACTATTCACCTTAATGTCTGATGCCTTGCCGTGAAACTCGAAACGTGACAATACAGGCGCCACGGAAACTTCGACACTGTAAAGGTCGTTCGTGCTGCCGTCTGTTCTTTCCCCTCCTGGTGTTTTCAATGTGATATCTTCAGGTGTACCACGATATTCCATCTTCGTGTATCCTATCTGCAAGTCATTGATGTCGGCAGCGCTCTTATCAACGTTCATATAAACGTTCACTTTAGTCGTAGCGCTGGGAATGTTGCTAATATTAACGGGTTTGCGGCCTGCAGCAGCGGCAGTCTGGTCGTCACCTTTTGCCGTAGCTACCTGCTCGGGTGTAAAGTCATACGTGCCAAGCGAAGCATCGGATGCGTTGAAGTACTCGATGGTAATGTTTTGAATATTGTTTCTGACCGCTGTTATTGCTGTGGTCACTTCGTCATCGCTCATTCTCGTTTTAGGAGTAGCGACATCAAAAGAAAAATCGAGTGATTTCAGGTTCGTTGTTTCTTGGGTCACCTCGTTGTTCTCATTGGAGCAAGCGGAGAGAGTGGCGGCGAATAAAGCCATGAAAATAATTTTCTTCATTGTTTTTATAAATAAAATGTTTAATAATTGCGTCAGCTTTTGCTTTAGCTTTTGTTTTGCCCGTTTGATAGTTTGGTCCCTAAACAAACTATAGGTGAATGCTTACCTGTAGGAGGTTGTTTTTTGTTATGCTTTCCTGTTTTTTAAAAGTGTTTATAAATCAGTTATTTATCTCTGTTATTAATCTTTGTTGTTTATCTCTGCTGTTTTTTCTTTGACTGTTGTTGCCTGATAAGAATGGTATTCTCCTGTTTCTTTGTCATTTCTGCCAGATTTTGTTTGGCTTCCGGCAGTCCGGCTTCCGTTGCTTTGTTCAGGTGTGATGCTGCTTTGTCATAGTTGCCGCAAAGCGTTTCCAGTACTCCCATTGTGTTGTGGTATTCGGGGATATCGAGTGATTTTTCTATTTTGCTCAAATATCGCTTGGCGTAGACCGTATCTTTGCGTGACAACGCGGCTGCTGCTGCATTCAGATTGGCGGTCACGTCGTCGGGATATAGCTTCACGGCAGTTTCGAACAGGTCGATAAACTCTTGTGATCCCTTTTCGTAGGTGTTGGCAACAAGGAACATCTCATTCAAGCTAAGGTTTTGCGGACGGCTTTTGAATACCTCTTTAGCCTGTTCGATGCTGAAATTTCTGACGTCAAAGTCAATCTTACAAATCGCTTTGCGAAGCAAGGGGCAGAACTCCCGGATGATGTATCTGTATGGCTCGCCGCCTTTCAGATTCATCAATGTTTTTTTGCGCCTCACTTGGTCAGCGTAGCCACATTCGGCCGGGAAAGACCCGATGAACTCCAATACTTCTTTACGATACGGCATTTGGGATGCCTCTACACATTCTTTGAGTCCGTCCCAGTTCTCACCCCCGAAAGCGACTTGGTATAAACTCCGCGGATAATCGAATCGTGAAGCCAAATAACCGGTCAGTGCTTTGGCCCGGCCTTCGGACAACCGTTGATTGTTGGACAGCAAGCCTTCCGGTGAAGCGTAACCGATTACGTTAATCGCGCGGACTGTGACGTCCGGGTCGTCTTTTATCCCGGCAACGAGGTCGGTGACTTTCTTCAGTTCCTGCGGATTATTCATGTAATCGGGGCGGATGTCGGTCTTGTTTACAACGAAATCCAGAAAAGCCTCGCTGATGATTTCGCGTCTTTTTACCGGTTCGACGACAGGTTGCACGTATGCCATGCTGGGAGTTATTTCGTACGGCTCTATTATTTTCTCTAGCGTTATACGGTTGGCAAGCATGGTGATGCCTATCCTCCGCGCAGGATTGCCGCAGCCGCAAAGGTCTTCATACATATCCAGCTTTGCGTCCGCCATCCACGGATTGTATTTCACGGCTACGCTGTATGCAATTGTTTTTGCGTTCCCCGATTTGAATCCGGGGACGACTGCATACGGAGCTTCTGCGGCATACGCCGCTTTTTCCCGGTTGCTCATCAAGGCGGTTTCCCGTCGGTACACGTTATAGTTTTCACGTCCTTTGACGACTACTTCGGGCAGGTCCAATCTGTCGCCTGCCGCTACCAGAGTGGGAATCAGGCTGATCGAACGACGTGAATCTACGTTTACCCCGGAAATGTCGAAAGAGAGTTTCACGTACACTGAATCCCCTTCTTGTTGCAGGGACAGCGCCGTGACGTGTATTTTCCCGGAATACTCTTTTTGCTGTGCTGATGTGTTCGTGCAGAACAACAACACGATGCCGAATAGCATATATTGTCTTTTCATGTTTGTTTGTCTATTTAAGGTAATATATCAGTGATATTCCTGCTTTCGTAGGACCGAAATAATTTCTGCTTTCTGTCCCGACCTTTTCGCCGCACTTTTGGCATTTGTACTTGTCATAGTGCAAGCGTGCATATCCGATTCCTAGATTGGCTTCAATACTCCATCGTATGCCTAGAAAGAAGTTGTAGCCGTATGAAATTCCCCCTCCGTAGCCATAGCCTTCGAAGCGGTATTCTTTAGAACCTTTCCCGAATATGAGTGGCAAATCCTGTTGCGCAATATTATATTGGCTACCGAGAACGTGCACTCCGAGAAAGTGGCCGGAGAAGCGTTGGCATAGCCAGTAACGATATTCTATTTCGCCTAGCCAGTGGACTAGTTTTTTGTTGTTTTCAGCCGTTCCGTCAAGATTCCAGGGATTATAGCCGCCGCCTAAATCGAGTGTGCTTCTTTTACCCAAACCTATTTCAAGACTAAGATTCGGGGTATAGGTATAACCTCCGTAAAGTAAATTTGTTTTTATGGCTATATCCTGCGCTCTCGAGTATGAAACGAGGAGGGTTAGGATGAGGAGGGTGAAAATACTTCTTATTTTCATTATATTTACTTGTTGATTATTTTTGTATGTGTGTTTTTAAGTTTGTACTATTTGCCAGTTTGTTTCGTTAATTGAAAAAAATGTAATATCTGCCTATTCTTTCTCTTCAAAAGAGACGGAATAAAACTTGTATTATGTGCGTAATCGTCTTATAATTAGATGTGTAGTTGTGCGCTTGGCTGACGGAAAGTTCCTTTTATTTGTGAAATATGGGTAAATATATTTGCGGTAGCTTGAATTCATAGTGATCTGATTATTTTGAATATAGCTTAAACATTGTTTGAGAAATACTTGCGAGTAAAGATTTAAATTGTTTATTTTGCAAATAAATATTTTATTCCGTCTCTTTTGAAGAGAAAGAATTGCAGTGAATAATAATGTGTAAATCAATTGATTATGCATAGACTTTAATTCCATCTTGCAGTCCTGCATATATTCTTATATACCGGAAATCAGTTTGGCATTAGCATCATCAATCACGGACCTGTCAAGAGATGAGAGATATATTCGGGTTGTCTTTTCGCTATTATGTCCCATACTTTCACTGATGATTTGTGTAGATATACCTTTTTTCTTGGCTAGTGTAGCCCAACTATGGCGCGCCACGTATGAAGTCAAAGGTTTGGGAAGTCCCATGAAGCCGGAGATTTTCTTTAAATGAATATTATGAAGTCTCAAGGCACTATCATAATTCTGTGTACTTTCTGATAAAACAGGAAATAAGAAAGTTCCGTTACTGTAATGAGAGTATCTATCAATAATAGTTTTTAAGCATATTTCTAGTTTTATGCTAAGTTCTTGTCCGGTCTTATGGCGTCGGTAAATAATATATTCTCCTTGGATATTCTCTTTGGTTAGGTACGCCAGATCAATAAAAGCCATCCCTCGTGCATAAAAGCTGAACATAAACATATCGCGTGAAAAAGCCAATCGTGGTTTTGACGATAAATCCAATGTTTTTAATCTTGATATGACATCTTCGTCTATTGCCCGTTTGATGGTTTTATCATTGCCTACGAATACTTTTTTAAACGGATGCTTTTGTTCTGTATAGCTTTCTTCGACAGCTCTATTATAAATGGCTCTTAGGTTTCGCATATAGAATGAAATAGTATTATTACATATCTGCTGCTCTTTCAGATATCTTTCGTAGTCTGAAATAAGTTTAGGAGTCAGTTCTTCGAAAGAAATGTCAACTCCGTTTCTGAACCGGAGGAGACTTTTTACTGAAGCTATATATGATTTTGCGGTTCGGGGTTGGTTCTTGATATACAAATCATTTGTGACACTCTTGCTGAATACGGATAATAGGCTTTCACCTTGAATTTTTTTGAAAAGTTTGATGATGGTATCAATGTTGTTTTCACTTGTCAGAATGTGCTGAAGGTGTCGAATATCCCGGATGATGGAGTTTTCAATGAGCTGCAGTTCATATCTGCGCTGGTATTCGGCATTCGATATCGCAATTAGCGAACGCTTGTCATTCCACTCGTGTGAATGAATCTTATACGGAGTTGTTATCTCTCTGTATTCTTTATTCCTTGTCAACAGATAATAGATGGTTCCTTTCTTTTTCTTAATTGTTGATTCTCTAAATTTAACCTTGATAGTTATCATATTTTTCTATTTTTTTAGGTAACGTGGACTACCGGCTATTGTTTTTTGTAAGGGGTAGAACGGTTTTATATTTTTGTTTAATTGTCTCAAGTAAAGAGACTGTCAGGGTTGTTATGGAAATTTTATTTAAATAATGCTGCCGTAAAATTTAAGCAGGTTCAAAAGTATTATTAAAATATATTTTCCTTTCTTTGTGAAAGGAAAATATAAACATTCTGTTTTATGGAAAACTCTTTCAGTTATCAGCCGGCAGCCGGACGCTACGAACGTATGCCCTATAAATATTGTGGCAAGAGCGGCTTGCAGTTACCTTTAATCTCTTTGGGGTTGTGGCACAACTTCGGTAGTGTGGACAATTTCGATGTAGCAACCGACATGATTAAGTATGCTTTCGATCATGGTGTTACTCATTTCGACCTGGCAAATAACTATGGTCCTGTTCCCGGAAGTGCCGAAATTAATTTCGGACGAATCTTGCGAGAGAACTTCCAAGGTTATCGGGATGAAATGATCATCTCTTCCAAAGCCGGACATGACATGTGGGCTGGCCCTTATGGCGGAAATAGCTCTCGTAAAAATCTGATGGCGAGCATTGACCAAAGTCTCCGTCGGACAGGGTTGGAGTATTTCGACATCTTTTATAGCCATCGTTATGATGGAGTTACTCCGGTCGAAGAAACCATTCAGACATTGATTGATATCGTGAAACAAGGGAAAGCGCTGTATATCGGAATCTCCAAATATCCCCCCGAACAAGCACGTATGGCCTACGAGATGATGGCAAAAGCCGGTGTTCCCTGTCTCATCAGCCAGTATCGGTATAGTATGTTCGACCGTGAGGTGGAGGCGGAAACACTTCCGCTGGCAGCAGAATATGGTTCCGGTTTCATCGCCTTTTCTCCTTTGGCGCAAGGACTGTTGACAGATAAATACCTGAATGGTATTCCGGAAGGTTCACGTGCTGCACGTTCTTCGGGTTTTCTTCAGCTTTCGCAAGTGACGCCTGAAAAGGTAGAAGCCGCCCGCCAGTTGAATGAAATAGCCCTCCGGCGTGGACAAACACTTGCTGAAATGGCACTGGCATGGGTATTGAAAGATGAACGAATGACTTCGGTGATTGTGGGCGCAAGCTCTGTCAACCAGTTGGCCGACAATTTGAAAGCACTGGAACATTTGGAATTCATGGCAGATGAGTTGAAAGAGATCGAACAGATTTTACCTGAATAATTTCAGCCTGAATCGTATGCTGATTTCACCTTATTATTGAAAATGATAAGGTGAAGTCATCTATTTTAAGGATGCTCCTGTCCAGTCATATACATATTTCCAAGATTTAACCATGCGATTGCATCTCCTCTGGCTGCTGCTATTTTAAAATATTCAAAAGGTTTTTAAAGTCACTAGCATCTATATCATTTAATAACAAAAGAATGGAATATTATTGAGTAAAAAAACAGAAAAGTGTTAGGAATGCTCGAAAAAAATATATACATTCGTATAATATTCACCTTAAATACTTGTGATATGAAGCAATTAACTGTAGTATTCGCTCTGTTGTGTATTTTTGCTTGTAGTAGCGAAGATATTGTAAGTACCGTTGAGGAATCTGTAAAGCCGGCTAATGAAGTGGCTATACAAACTGTTAATTTGCTTGATAGCCTTGAAATTATGGATTATATTTATAGCATTATTGGACCGATGGCTAAGACACGATCAAATCTACCAGGGGGAGGGTATATTCTTCCTGATAATTGGGATTCTCAATTAACAGATGAACAGCGCGAATTGATCAGGAACTCTTTCCCACGACCTCTCTTTTCTGCTGAAAGGAATGCTTTAAGGAAATCGTTTCCTTTAGTTGAATATTCCAATACAGTTGTTATGAATTATCCGTCATCTGGATATAATTGTTTTGCCTATTCGTTGGGGTTTAATAATAAGTGGATAGAGTTTAGTACTTGGGATCAAGTAAGATATGGATATGAAAATGCGAGTTCCGTGTATCATGCCGCTTATGATTACATGAAAGGGGCAACCTCAATATCAAGATACTATCCTGTAGTTTGGGGTTGGGGAAATACCCCTCTGCATGCATCTCTTGGAGGTAGTCCCCATTGCGAGGCACCTTATTCTAAGATGGGGCGTATGTGGCTATTGTGGCACCTTGTAAGTGTGTTTTCTAATGGAATGTATGGAGTTCCTGTGGAAACCTATGGGGCAGTTTCTCCTACCCGTAGTCTAAGTGAAATAGATGCTAATGCAATGAAAGAAATAAGTGAGGATATTCACGAAAATATAATCTTCTCACCGGATGAGTTGATGATGATTGCTAGAAAAGTAAAAACATGTAGAGATAGTTCAAGGTTTGAATCTCTGTTTAATGAATGGAAGGAAGCATGGCATTACTCGCTTAGTAATAACACTGCTACTACAAGAAATTTACCTCAATATGCCGATTTAAAGGCTATGGGAAAAGAAATCATTCCATTATTGATTGAGAAGATGGTAACAGAAGAGGATAATTTCTTTGCAATAAGATTGTATGAAGATCTACAAGATAATCCTAATCTGATAATACGATATGCGAACGATGATCCACACCAACTTGAAGGATTACAACAAACAACCAAAAAAACTATAAAGAAGTGGTTAGAATATAATTCCAATTAAAGTTATCTTGGGAATGATAGGTTGTTGGATATTGCGTATACCTTTAAATTAAGAATATCGGCTCAAATTGGGCCGATATTTGAATATAAATATTCAAGAAATGGGATATCAATAATAATAGAGATAAGTCTGTTTTTAGGATCTTTTGCTGGAGTGTTTCTCGTTTGATTTTACTGTGAAAAACTTATTTGTAGTCTTAATCGAAAAATGGATTTTTGAGGTAAAGAAAATATGAATAATATTTCTCTGCTTTTGAAAGAACTGAATGTCATATGTGAGGATTATGAACGTAGGGAAAACTTACTGAATACTTTCAGTTCACATCGGATATGCATCGTATGATTTATACCATAAATACAGTTGAGGACTGTCATCATCAGATACGGAAAGTGACAAAAAAATAAGGGCGTGTTCCCTAACAACACCGCCCTTAAAAAACTGTTTTACCTCGCTTATCGCAATATATGTAAGAAATGGACCATGTCATACTGGCTAACTGGGGAGCTAGTGCACGACAACTGGCGATAAAATTTGTAGATAGGTTTAAAATGTTGCAATTTTACGTCCGTTGGGACGGGTAGTCCTGCTCCTTGGCGCTGGCCGTTCACCGACCGATGAGATTGAATGAGAATAAAGCATACATAGTTTAATTTACACATCTCCCTGCCTGGTGAATGATTCCTCTTGTTCTTTTCTTCTGCAAACGATTTTTCATTTTCATTTCTCATATTCTCATAAATAATACGGTAATTATATGTAAATCAATAATATAATAGTATGAGAAATAAAATATAAAATGGTATTTCTCATACTATTTCTATCATTTATCGTACGCGTCTCGGCGATGCCGTCCCCCCCTCAAAAAAAATAGAAGTAGCATCTCCTCTTTATGTTTCGATCCTACTTCTATTTTCTTTCCATTTGTCCGGCAATAAATTTCTATATACCTTTATGTCCGTATTTGGTGGTAGCTTTGCCGCTTTATTGATTACCTCCGTGATATATTCGAAGGTATTTATTCCCTGCATTCTGCATGAACAGGCCAGCGAATAAAATAAGGCACCTCTTTCCGCCCCCTTATGGCTTCCAAAGAAAAGGGAATTTCTTCTGGACAGTGATATATATCGGTTGTACCGCTCGACCAAATTATTGTCCAAATAGTAATATCCTTCAGTAAAGATGCCCTTAATGGCCTCCCATTGCGAGAGCATATAGTCAACCGCTCCCGCCATCTCACTTTTGGGAAGCAAGTCAGGCTTACTCTTTATCCTGAGCAGTTCCCTTTTTATTTCGCTAAGTATCTGCGGCGCATACCTTTTCCGGTGCCTGAGGTTATCCTTGTCTGTCCATCCCTGTCGACCAACACAGTGTTCATGTTCTTTTTGATACAGCTTGTTCGTCAGTTCAACGATCTTTTGTGCGTCCGGTTCCTCCTGTATCTCAAGGAACTTCCTTTTGACATGCTGCAGGCAGGCGATTCTTTTAATTCCCGGATAGGCGTCACTTTCCAATTTTCTATACGGACTGTATGCGTCACTTTGTACTGTCCTCTCATATTCGGAAAGAAGGTCAAAAAGCACCTTCCCGCTACGGGAGCCATTCTCGTAAAGGTACAGTATCAATTTCTGCTTGACCGCGACGGCCGCCCAGATATACCCCTGCCTTACCCCTTTGCCTCTACTGTTCTTCTCTTCCACAAGGACTTTGTGGTAACTTTCATCACAACAAAGATAAGAGTCTTCAAGCACGGCCATTCTCAACGCCCTGTAAAGGTTTTCCAACACTTCGGCCGCTCTACCCAGCAGGTGATGCGCGGTGGGCTTTTCAAGCTCAAATCCGCTTTCACGGAAGAAGCCGATAATCCGCTCCACACTCATAGAGTAGATATAGCGCAACTGGCATAAACCTGCGACAAAAGATCCTTCGTAGTTTGAGTTAAGGAAAGGTGCCTGGGGAACGGAACCGCAGAAGACTGTTCCGTTTAAGCTATAAATGTTTTGCCGGTAGACAAGCTTTTCAAATTTCGGAGGAGTGTAGACATAACGGATAGAATCACGGTATCCCATGAATTTGGCAAGGGATATGCTGAAAAGGGGATGTTCGGGATTGACTTCGATTACCTTCTCTTCCAGTTCAAAATGCTCCTTGCGTTTGGATTTATTGTTTCCCCGCTCTTTGGGAGAAGGGCATGGACGGGAAGGAGCCGTCTGCCGGACCGCCTCCGCTTTACCCGGTACCTGCTTTTCAGACTCGTTGCTTATAAGTTTGCCTAAGCCACGACTGATGTTCTCCTGTTTTTTCAGTTTACCATTTTTCAAGGTCAACGCCTCTTCTAATGAATGGACACTTTCGGTTAATTGCCGGACCTGCATCGTCAATTCGCAGATAAGCAGCTGCCCATGCTCCTCACGCCTGGCAGCCGCTTCAAGCTGTTCTTTTAAAGATCTGATTTGATCCTCCAGAAGTTCTATGAGCCGGTCCTTTTGCATGTGTCAAAGATAAGAAAAAAGAACCGGAAGACAAAGAAATTAGCGAAGTATTTGCAATGTAATATATTGATATACAGATTACTACATTAGGATATCACCTCAATCGGAACCGTTTCCTGCATTTGGCAGACCGGAGCGAGACGCCCTGCATTATCAAAAGAAAAGTCTTCCAGGAGAGCTCATAAGACCCTGTATCGGGATTAAAACGGGGAACCTCAAAGGTACCTTCTTCCAGTCGTTTCTGATAGAGAATAAAACCGTCCGTATCCCACCGCAAAATTTTAACCATGTCACGTTTGCGGGAGAAAAACACAAATACATCACCCGAAACAGGAGAAAGGGACATGTCGGACTTGACAAGCCGGTAAAGTCCGGTCATGCCTTTACGCATATCAACATAATGCTGGCACAGATAATAATGCATGCCATCGGTTAAAGCAAACATGACTTTTCCTCCTGAATTTTACTGTTATAACGGTCGATAAAACGGCTGACGCTAAAAGAACTGCCTTGCTTGATAGAGACAGTCACTCCGTCAGGGAAAGTGATGGTAACCCCGTAAAGCATATCCGGAGAGAAGGAAGGGGAAGAGCAGACCGGAAGCAAACGGCTGAAAGAGGATGCAGGCTCTTTAGCGGTGGTGACGGAAGAAGAGGGACGCAACTCACGGATACTGATGCCGTGACGGGAAAGCCAAAGACACATACCATGGTAGTTTACATGTCGTTCACGGCAATAACTACGAAGAGTTAAGGCAGGAGAAGAACATAAACAGGATTTATAATCCGATAAGGTACGGGTGTACAAGTCATGTGCAGTCATAAGATGTGGTTTTTTATTATGACGCAAAGCTAAAAGGAAAAATTAAGATAGAAAATATGGCATCGCCGAGACGCTTACGGTAATACTATGAGAAATGCCGTTTTGAATAGTATTTCTCATAGTGTTATGCATTTGATTTATATATAGTTATTGTATTTACTATGAGAATATGAGAAATGAAAATTGAAAATCGTTTGCAGGAACCTGCCCTGAGCGTTTTTATTTTGATACAATCAGGGCAAACGTCCGCCTGAGTTTAATTCATCAATACATTGCTTTAAGTCGTAAGGACAAATTAGTGGGGATTTGAAAGTTGCCAATATATAGCTATAATAATTTTATGTCTCATACCTATTTCTTTGTCAAAATTGTTTGTTTGCTAAATATAAATTGCTACTTTTGTCGTAGTTTACTTTCGAGCGATGAAGGTAACTTTTTAATATTTTTATTGAGAACGGTTATTTGTTGCATTCAATCATAAAAATCCGCTAATTTTTTACCAGTGAATGACAATGAGTGACAGGTCTCGCGCACCTTTGCATATATACTTTGTTATATACACAATTGGGCGTGGGACTATCACTTGTGTTCACTGGGGGTCTTAGCGGATACCTATGATTGGCATGAGCAGATAGTTTCCACGCTCTTTCTTTTTTATAAACCCTCGCACCATCGGGAACTGATGCGGTAAATAACGCAACCTATGTACGGAGACTTTAATCGCATTGTTGTCCAGCTGGTTCAGCATCCTGTCATGCACAAACCTCTCTCGGATTTAACCTATACGGAATGTGAACTGGCCTATGCTTTGATAAGTGAATTGATTGATTTGTCAACTGAAGGGGATTATACTTTATTGGACTATATCCAAATGGCTCGTCTGGAGTATTATCTGGGTGAGTTGTCTTGTAAGATCAACTGTAGTAGGGAGGAAACTGCCCTTCATTATGCGGGCGCCCTTCATCTATTAGAAAAAGGCGGCTTTGATTTGGGCATAAAGAAGTGGGTTGAACTTGTCAGCCTGCGGATCGAGAATCCTAAAAAAGAATGATATTCTGATTTTGTATATAGAATCTGATCGGTATCCACTCAGTATTTATCCGGCATATCCATATGGAATAGTCAACCGTTAGACTACTTAGAACAAGTATTCTAACGGTTGACAATAAATTCTCTTGCTTTTATAATATTTTTCTATATATCCTGTTAATTACTCTATTAGTCATGCCCAATTAACCATTCCAATTAATCCATCCTCTTTAATAATCCCCTTTAATAATCTCCTTTTGTAATTTCCCTTTGTGGTATATCCCTAGTATTCTTTTTACATTTGGTTCATTTTTTTGCTTTCCTTCTATATTGTCTTCTTGTCTCTTTCTTCCTGTTGTCTTTTTCTCATCTGTAATTCGACTGTAATTTTGTTATTTCTTTCTTCTGCATCTTTTTCTCTTTTGCGTGCGCCTACGCGCCCGCGTGTGATATAATAATGTGTCCCATGTGTACCGTTTCCGCCCCCAATCCACTCATGATAAAAAAAATATGTTCTACAACATCATTATCCTTCAGTACTTTAGCATATTCTTTCAAAAAAACTTCGAAAAAAGATTTTAATATATTTGGATTGTATACCAAAAGGGTGTACTTTTGCACCCGCTTTCCAAGAGAAGAAAGCCTTGCAGAATTGACATAGTGAAAAAGCGAGATTGCGCTTAAAGAAAAGAACAAAAAAACTTCCAAAAAGTTTTGGAGTATAATAAATAAAGTTCTTATCTTTGCAGTCCGATTCGCAAAGAAAACGGCCTTTGTTTTTTCTTTTATACATTCTTTCCCTTTCGCATAGAGAGCCTGAGAAATGAGTAAAAAGAAAAAATAAAAAAAACTTCCGAAAAAGTTTGGTAGTTAAAAATAAAGCCTTTACCTTTGCACCCGCTTTTGAAACGAAAGCAGCAAGTTCTTTGAAATATTGATAAACAATACAAGTAGTACAAGTAAAAAAATAGAACCGTCAATACTTGTCCGAGAGAGTAGCGATACGATTGAAGATAATAGGTATTTGAATAAGGTCAATAAATTTACGGCGTCCTGAACAGAGCAAAAAATCATCTTAACAGATGAAAAAGATACTTTTACAATGAAGAGTTTGATCCTGGCTCAGGATGAACGCTAGCTACAGGCTTAACACATGCAAGTCGAGGGGCAGCATTTTAGTTTGCTTGCAAACTAAAGATGGCGACCGGCGCACGGGTGAGTAACACGTATCCAACCTGCCGATAACTCGGGGATAGCCTTTCGAAAGAAAGATTAATATCCGATGGTATATTAAAACCGCATGGTTTTACTATTAAAGAATTTCGGTTATCGATGGGGATGCGTTCCATTAGTTTGTTGGCGGGGTAACGGCCCACCAAGAC